>Ga0105054_10000011_pt1 | contig 174281 bp, 152 predicted proteins | sample BON02_FD_78091 | JGI IMG/M metagenome (GOLD analysis project Ga0105054, IMG submission 78091) | Freshwater microbial communities from Lake Bonney liftoff mats and glacier meltwater in Antarctica - BON-02 (megahit assembly) | ecosystem: Environmental > Aquatic > Freshwater > Ice > Glacier...
CCCGGCCAGCGCTCCTCATCTTGTCGGCGCCACCCTCGACTACAAAGATGGCCTGAAGGACGCCGGGTTTAAGATCGAGAACCCCAACGCCCAGCGCTCTTGCGGCTGCGGGCAGTCATTCTCATGACGCGTAGCGCGCCACAAGAGACGGAAGATCCGTGTGTAGCTCAGAACTGGCCTGACCTCAACGAGCGACTCGTTAAGGTCCTAAAGCTTTCGACGGTTCCGGTGGCTATTAGTTTCGCGGACAGCCCGCCGCCGGGGGTTGACCGCTTCGATGCTCCAATGCCAGCCGCAACTGAGGACGGTCGCCAAGGGCGGGTTCCGGCTGGCTGTGTGTTCTGGACGCACGGCACCAAGCGGGTGTTCGCCACAGTTCCCGAGGATCATGGCAATTGCAGCGTTGGCAGTGTCACACATGGCCTGTTGGCGCCGAGCGAAGTGGTCGATCACAGCGACGTCGCAGCGCTAGTAGGAGCCGGGTGGGTCGGTCCCGAGGTTCTCGAGCAGCTACCCAAGGTGACCGGACAGCCAGGATCAGTCGTCTATGCGCCGCTGAAAGACACACCGGTCGACCCTGACGTGGTGCTCTTAAGAGTCAACGCCCGTCAGCTGATGGTGCTGTCCGATGCGCTGCCCGGCCTACACATAGGTGGAAAGCCGCAGTGCCACATCGTGGCGCTGGCCAAAGAGCAGGGGATGGCCGCAGCCAGCGTGGGCTGTGCGCTTAGTCGCCAGCGAACTGGTATGAGCCCCGATGAGATGACCTGCGCCCTGCCTGCCAAACAACTGACTTCAATCGTAACTGCCCTTGAGAAGACCTCGGTAGTCGATGCCACCGTCGGTCGGTATGCCGCCGAAGACGCGCGCCGATTCGCGGTTCTGGGGTCGTGACACGCGTCTTGCTTCTGCTGCCGACAGCGACCTATCGGGCTGCAGATTTCCTGGCAGCTGCTGCCCGCCTAGACGTGGAGGTCGTCGTCGCCTCTGAGCATCGCCAAGCGATGGCCGATTCGATGGGCGACCGGGCGGTGGTCGTTCCCATGGGTGACGTTCGAGTTGCCGTGGACGTTATTGCTGCCCTTCACGAGCGCCATCCACTCGACGCGGTGCTAGCCGTGGACGATCAGGGGTTGATGGTGGCTGCCGCAGCCTCTCAGCACCTGGGGATGGCGCACAACCCAACCGATGCGGTTGCCGCGACGAGAGACAAGGCCGCTCTACGGGCACGCCTAGCAGCATCCTCAGTACCCCAACCCGACTATCGAGTCGTTAAGCCCGATGGTCGAATTTCTGCAGCTGCGGCTGCGGCAGAGATCGGTTACCCATGCGTGGTCAAGCCGGTGTCTCGCTCCGGCAGCCAAGGGGTCATCCGGGTCAATGATGGTACCCAGGCAGTGGCCGCCGAGAACCGAATCAGGTTAATCGTTGGCGTATCTGAGCCCCTCCTCGTTGAGCGATTCATTCCGGGCGCAGAGGTTGCTGTCGAGGGCCTGCTCGCAGGTGGGATGCTCGAGGTTCTCGCTGTATTCGACAAACCTGACCCGCTCGATGGTCCGTTCTTCGAAGAGACGATCTACCTCACGCCTTCGCGGCAGCCGCAACTAGTCCTCAATGCGCTCAAGGCGACGGTGGCATCTGCTGCGGCGGCGCTTGGGCTGAGGGAAGGGCCTGTGCACGCCGAGCTACGGATCGGGCCTGCAGGTGAGCTGACCGTACTAGAAGTAGCGGCGCGCTCCATCGGTGGGCTGTGCGCACGAGCGCTGCGTTTCGGGGCCGGAGTGAGCCTAGAAGAGGTCGTCATCCGCCACGCCCTAGGCGCTGGTCTTGACGGGCTGAGCCGAGAGACTCAGGCCTCGGGGGTGATGATGCTCCCGATCCGCGCGACCGGCGTGCTCGAACGGGTATCGGGCCTCAGCGAAGCGCTGGGGGTTGACGGGGTCGTCGGAGTTGAGATCAGCATTCCAGCGGGCCGGCCGGTAATCCCGCTGCCCGAGGGCGACCGCTACCTTGGATTTGTATTTGCCCGCGGGCCTGAGCCAGCCCAGGTTGAGCTGGCCCTGCGCCGGGCCGAGGCTTTACTGACAGTCGTTCTACGCCCGTTGGTCGGTGCGGCGCGACCTGACTGTAGGGTCCCAGGATGAGGGTTCTGGTGGTGTCCACCTACGAGTTGGGGCACCAACCGCTGTGCGCTGCGACTGCTACAGCCTCGCTGCTTGCCGCCGGACACGAGGTGCGTTGCGTCGACGTGGCAGTGGATACCCTGACCAGCGTCGATGTCGACTGGGCCGAGCGGGTGGCACTATCGGTGCCGATGCACACGGCCATGCGACTGGCCTTGCGGGTAGTGGAAAGGATCCGCTCTCGTCGCCCTGGCTTGGCGGTCTGTTTTTTCGGCCTGTACGCCGGCATGGGCCGAGAGCTCACCCTGACAGCGCCGGCGGATGCAGTCATCGCCGGTGAGTTCGAGGCCGGTCTAGTTGCATGGGCGAACGGCTCAGACCCCGGAGCCGTCGTGCAGCTGCAACGCTCCAAAGGCCCTGTGCCGATTCGCGAGTTGTTGCCGGAGCTTGATCGCTACACCCACCTAGTCATGGCTGGCGAGGAGCGACTTGTCGGTTCGGTAGCCGCCAGTCGCGGTTGCGCTCACCACTGCCGCCACTGCCCAGTGCCTGTGGTGTACGACGGACGAGTCCGCCGCGTAGAAGAGGACGCAGTACTCGCCGATGTCGACCAGCTAGTGGCCTCGGGGGCCCGTCACATCAGTTTCGCCGACCCCGATTTCCTCAATGCACCTCAACACTCTCGTCGCGTTCTGGCAGCTGTCCATCGCCGGCACCCAGACCTAACCTTTGACGCGACGATCAAGGTTGAGCACATCCTCCGATACCCCGAGGTGCTACCCGAACTAGCCCAAGCCGGTTGCGCTTTTGTGGTCTCTGCGTTTGAGTCAGTCAGTGACCCCATCTTGGACTGTTTAGATAAAGGCCATACTGCGTCGGACGCGTCCAAAGCCGTGATCGCACTCCGAGCTCAAGGCATCGAAGTCCGTCCGTCCTGGCTACCGTTCACTCCGTGGACCACTGTTGATGACCTGGTCGACCTAGTTAATTTCGTGATCGCCCACGATCTGATCGCCAACGTCGATTCGGTGCAGTACAGCGTGCGACTGCTGGTCCCCGAGGGCTCGCTGCTGCTAAGTGAGTCAACCATGACAGCGCACCTCGGTGCCTACGACCCTGCCAGGCTGGGCTGGACTTGGGCGCATCCCGACCCATCTATGGACCGCCTCCAGGCTCAGATAGCATCGCTTGTCGAAGAGCGGGCCGGGCAGTCCCAGATTCACACCTTTGAAGAGATCGACGCTCTGATTCGTTTGAGCGCCGAAACGTTATCAACCCGCCCTGCTCAAGGAGCAGTGTCGGTGGGCCCGACGGGGGAGCGGGCGCACCTTACCGAGGCATGGTTCTGTTGCAGCGAGCCCACCGAGACGCAGCTGGCAGGACTCGAACCCATTGTCTAAGAGCCAACTCCCAATCCACCTATGAGAGGAACGCACCATGACCGAGAATGATCCCGACAGCATGCCCGTACTGAGCGTGACCGATGCTGCCCTAGCCAAGGTGCTACAGCTGCTCACCGATGAGACGGGCCCCGAACCTGTTACTGAAGCCGAATCCCTAGGCCTATGGGTGGAGGTGAACGGGGTGAGCGGTGATGCCTACACCTACGACATGTATTTTCAGGCAGTTAGCGATGCTGCTCCTGCTGATTGGACCGGAACGCAAAGCGGACTGGTGGTTGTCGTACCCGCCGACAGTGTGTCAAAGATGATGGGTTCAGTGCTTGACCTCAACCGCGACCTTTTGGTGGGCGGTATGAGCATCCGCAACCCCAACCTTCCGCCGGCGCCACCCCAGACCAGCCCGGCCATGACTGGACCCCCGCCTGATCTGAGTGGCGACCTCGCACAGCGAGTGATTCAGGTCCTCGAGAGCCAAATCAACCCGTCTATCGCCGCTCACGGCGGTCGCGCCGATCTAGTAGCAGTAGACAGCGACGCCGCGTATCTGCGCCTGAGTGGCGGCTGCGCTGGCTGCGGGATGGCCGCTGTCACACTCAGCGAGGGCATTGAGGTCGCTATCAAGGAGTCGGTTCCCGAGATACTTAAGATCATCGACGTGACCGACCACGCCGCGGGCACCAACCCGTATTACGAGGCGGCCAAGAAGTAGAACGTGTTCCCAGATTTGGCTTGGCCGGTTCTGGTGGGTCCGGTTCTTTCGCAGCGAATAATCCCTAACCAGTGCAACCAAGAGATGCTTGCACTCAACCTGAGCGCAGGTCGAGAGGCGCTCAGGGTTACCTCTGTTCGGCGCGAGTACGAGCCCCTTCAATGTCAGCGCCAGCGCGCAGGAGCGTTCCTCGGAGGCTGCACTGAGCAATCTCTACGGGAGGCGCCACGTCGGTAACTATGATCGAGGCGAGTTCATCGAACACTTGACTAGTGACTGATTGTGGGTCCGCAAGTGAAACGGGTACTCCGGCATCGCCGCCTGATGCGACAGCCGCATCGAGCGGGATTGAGACCAGCAGCGGCACGCCGATGCTATCGGCCAAGTCTTGACCGCCGCCGGAACCGAACACCGCATTTACTTCGCCATCGGGGCCGATCGACGGGCCCATATTTTCAATGACACCTGCAACGCGAAGAAAACCCTTGCGGGCCATATCGGCGGCCCGAGCAGCAACTTGCTGGGCTGCTTTGGCGGGAGTCGTGACGATCAGGACGTCGGTCCGTGGCAGCATTCGGGCGAGACCCATTTGAATGTCGGAGGTTCCCGGTGGCATGTCGATGAGCAGATAGTCCAGCTCGCCCCATTGCACATCTTCGAGAAAGTGCTGGACCGCCCGATTCAACATGAGGCCTCGCCACATGATGGCCTCGGTCTCGGTCGAACCCGAGATTGAACCCATAGACACCACCCGTAGCGAGCCTTTCCCGATGGCCCTGACGACTGGCCTCATCACGGTCTTCCCGCCAGCGCCGCGTTCAGCCTCGATCTCGCCGTCGATACCAAGCAGCTGAGGCATGGAGTAGCCACCTACGTCGGCGTCGAGTACGCCCACCGTGAAACCGCGATCGGCCAGTAGCACTGCAAGGTTGGCAGTGACTGATGATTTGCCAACTCCACCCTTGCCCGATGAGACGGCCAAGATTCGACACGTAGGCGGAATATCGGTTTGGAGAGCGTTGTCACGTGCCTTCCACCTTGCCCTTGACATCACATCGCCACGCTCAGCGGCCGTCATCTCGCCGAAATGAATCTTGACGGTGTCAATACCTGGAAGCGACCCGACGCGAGCCTTGGCGTCACGCATGAGCTGCGCCCGCAAAGGACAACCGGCAGTTGTGAGAGCGATGGTGACGTGCAGCGCTGCATCCGAGTCGCGCTCAAGGCGTTTGACCATTCCGAGATCAACCACATTGTCGCCGAGTTCGGGGTCAATGACGCCCCGTAGAGCGTTCATGATTGCGACCTCATCAACATGATCGCCAATGACCACAGGTGTTGAACCACCTAGAGACGGACCGACCTTGTGCTCACCGGATGCATCGAGTGGATCGCTCGGTTCGCCAACCCCCAAGTCTGAACCAGTCGAAGGTTCAGTCACATCATCCCCATCTCGAGTCGTGCAACATCAGAAAGGCGCGATGCGTCCCAAGGGGGATCAAACACCAAGTTGACCTCGACTGCTTCGACACATGGGAGTACAGCAACAGCATCGTTCAGGTCTCGGCGCAAGATATCACCCATTCCGCAGAACGGCGCCGTGACAGACATGTCGATGTCGACCCGCCATCCACCGCTCGGCAGTTCCTCCGCGTCGACGCGGTACACCAGACCGAGCTCAACGATGTCGACTGGAATCTCGGGGTCGTACACCGTAGCTGCGGCCTGCCAGACGGCTTCGAGGTTGAACGCCGAATCACCAGGAGTGTCAGGGGTGGACGAGGCTTGGATGAGACCAAAGTCAATTGAGTCCTCTGGGCTGAGTCGCGCCATTTCACCACTGCCGGTGGTTACCGTGGCAGCCGCGCCGAGCGCTTGCAGAAGTGTGACCCGCTGCCCTTCGGCGAGCGTTACCTTGTGTCCGGCGGGCACGATCGTGACTACGCAATCACGCGGAAGCCTAAAGGCTCGCGTCGCTCCAATGGCGACTGGCTGTTCTACCATCGGCGAGTCCGGCTGGTCACTCATTGCCGTGGCCTAGTCGTTGCGCTATCCAAGTTCGGAGTACCTCGATGCCGACCTCTTGCACCGCTTGGTCGGCGAACCCGTTGATGAGCAGTCGCCGAGCCTCGTCTGGAGCAATGCCGCGGGTGCGGAGGTAATACATTGCTTCAGCATCGAGCTGACCAACTGTTGCGCCGTGTTTGCAGGCCACGTCATCGGCAAGGATCTCAAGGCGAGGTTGGGTGTTGGCCGCGGCTCGGTTTGAGAGCAGTAGGTTGTCGTTCGATTGCATGGCGTCGGTACCGTCTGCGCCGGGGCAAACTTCGATCGCGCCGTTGAACACTCCGGTGCTCTCGTCATCGAGCACGCCCCGAAAGGCTTGTCGACTTGTGCAGTTCTTGGCGGCATGGACCACGCTGATCTGTTGATCGAGCGTCTGATCGCCGCTTCCGAAGTACAGCCCCGAGAGGTCGACTCTTGCGCCTTCACCTGCCAAGTGAACCTCATACGCAAGTCGGCCGTAGGTGGCTCCAAGGTTAAACAACCTTGCTCGAAGTTGGCTTTTTGCGCTCTGGGCCACCTCGGTTCGGCTGAGGTGAACCTGAGCCGAAGGCACATCCTGAACTACAACGTGATCCAAGGTGGCGCTGTCAGCTAGCGAGATGGTTGTTCGCGTGTTCGCTCCAACCAACTCGCTGCCTATGCCTAGCTTTGTCTCTACAACTGTCGCCGAGCTACCTGCATCAACCTGTATAGCGAGCTTGCTGCACGAGGTGTTGTGCGTATCAGTCAAGGTTGAGATCATCACGATATGGATAGGTGTATCAAGATGAACACCGGGTCCTACGTGGACAACTACTCCGTCACCGCTGAACGCTGCGTTTAGCGCCAAGTAGGCGTCGGCGAAGAGCTGAACACCCGAGTCGACTTGGTTCGCAAGACTGTTCGCAGCGCTGCCAGCGGCACTAGCTGCGCCACTAGCAGTTGCACAGTCGGGCATCGACAGGTCTAGCCCGAGGGGCAGCGCCGTAGTGTCAGAGTAGGCCTCGTGGAAAACCCCGTTCACTAGGACGATTCGGGGACCATTTAGTGCCGGAATTTGCGCGTCAATTTCAAAAAAGATTTCGTCTTCGCTGGTGCCCGGCAGACCGAATGACAACCGGTCAAGGACCGCGTGTGGAGCGTATCGCCACGCTTCATCGCGCTTTGTCGGATACCCCGCAGCGGCTATCTGCTCGAGTCGCGCTTCGAGTGACACCTCCGAGGCTAGGGCTGCAGTTGCCGCGCTGGTCACGTCCCGGCTCCAGACATTGGGCGCTCAGGCACGTCGTCATGCTCGTGGTTGACGAAATCAGCGTAGCCCTGTTCTTCTAGGCGCAGAGCGAGTGTGTAGTCGCCTGACTCGACGATCTGTCCATCGACTAAGACGTGGACGAAGTCGGGCTTGATGTAGTCAAGAAGTCGCTGGTAGTGGGTGATGACGATCATGGAGCGCTCCGCCCCACGCAACGCGTTGACACCCGAAGCGACGACCCGAAGCGCATCAATGTCAAGGCCAGAGTCGGTCTCATCAAGCACTGCAAGACGCGGCTGCATGACGGCCATCTGCAGGATTTCGTTGCGCTTCTTCTCGCCGCCGCTGAAACCGGCATTGACTGCACGGTTGAGGAAGTCTCGATTCATTTCCACTAGGTCCATCGCTTCGTACGCGATGGCAAGAAAATCCCGAGCACCGATCTCGGTCTCGCCACGCGCGCGACGGACCGAGTTCAAAGCTGTGCGAAGGAAGTACATGTTGTTGACTCCTGGAATCTCAACCGGATACTGGAATCCGATGAACACACCAGCTGCGGCTCGTGCTTCTGGCTCCATCTGCAGCAGGTCCACGCCGTCGAGGGTGATTGTTCCACCGACCTCATAGCCATCACGTCCTGCCAAGGTGTGGGCGAACGTGCTCTTTCCCGATCCGTTCGGGCCCATGATTGCGTGGACTTCGCCCGCACCAACATCTAGGTCGAGACCCTTAAGAATTTGAGTTCCTCCGATAGAGGCCGTCAGTTGTTCGACGCAAAGCATCAGCCGACACTTCCTTCCAGGCTTATGCTCAAAAGCCGCTGTGCCTCGACTGCGAATTCCATGGGGAGCTGGTCGAAGACTTGGCGACAGAAACCGTTGACGATCATTGACATTGCATCCTCTTCGCTCATGCCGCGCTGGCGGCAGTAGTACAGCTGGTCTTCGCCGACTGTTGATGTTGACGCTTCGTGTTCGACTCGCGCCGTGGGATTCTTCACCTCGATGTACGGGATGGTGTGCGCCCCACATTGCGATCCGAGGAGTAGTGAATCACACTGCGTGTAGTTCCGGGCATTTTCGGCTGACCGCATCATCTTGACCAAGCCTCGGTAGGTGTTCTGACCGCGGCTGGCGGAAATACCCTTCGAAATAATAGTGCTCTTGGTGTCTTTCCCGATGTGCGTCATTTTCGAACCGGTGTCGGCCTGTTGGCGCTTGCTCGTCAATGCCACCGAGTAGAACTCGCCGACTGAACGGTCTCCTTGCAAGATCACACTGGGGTACTTCCAGGTAATGGCCGAACCGGTTTCTACCTGTGTCCATGAAATCTTTGCGTCGGTATGCGCTCGCCCTCGCTTCGTCACGAAGTTGTAGATCCCTCCCAGGCCGTTCTCGTCACCGGGATACCAGTTCTGCACGGTCGAATACTTGATCTCAGCCCTGTCTTTTGCCACCAGTTCAACCACGGCTGCATGTAGCTGATTCTCGTCTCGCTGCGGTGCAGTGCATCCCTCTAGGTACGACACATGTGAGTCGTCGTCGGCGATGATGAGTGTGCGCTCAAATTGCCCGGTGTTCTGCGAGTTGATTCGGAAGTACGTGGACAGTTCCATGGGGCACCGAACCCCGGGTGGGATATAACAGAAGGAGCCGTCAGAAAACACGGCCGAGTTGAGAGCAGCGAAGTAGTTGTCGCGGACGGGAACGACTGATCCCAGATGCTCGCGAACCAGTTCTGGATGCTCTTGCACCGCTTCAGAGAACGAGCAGAAAATCACACCAGACTCAGCTAGGGTCGCCTTGAAGGTGGTGGTTACAGACACTGAGTCGACGATGGCGTCGATGGCCACGTTGCTCAGCATCTTCTGCTCGTGCAGCGGAATGCCTAGCTTGTCGAACATGTCTCGGATATCGGGATCTACGTCATCCATGCTGTCAAGCACGGGCTTCATCTTCGGCGCCGCCCAGTAGCTGAGAGCTTGGTAGTCGATTGGGGCAATCTCGAGCTTTGCCCAGTCGGGTTCAGTCATCAACTTCCACGCCTCGAATGCTTTGAGACGCCAGTCGAGTAACCAATCTGGCTCATTTTTCTTGGCCGAGATCAGGCGTACTGTGTCCTCGGTAAGGCCGGGAGGGGCGATGTCAGTGTCTAGGTCCGTGCTGAACCCATACTCATACTCGGCCTCGGTCAGTTCTTCAATCTCTCGAACTGTGTCACTCATAGAATGTTCTCTCTGTTGTTGATCGTTTCGTCTGTTGAGATGATGTTGCGCTCCGGTTCGGTGCGTTGCGTGCACCGATAAACTGGCGATGCCACGTAAAGGGAGAGGCTACTCGTCGACCTCGATGAAGATGCACTCGCCAGGGCACTCTTCGGCCGCCTCGATGACTCCGTCGAGGCCGCCCTCGGGGATGCGAGCCATGCCGGCTGCACCCGCTGGGTTGGCCGTACCGTCGAAGAGTTTTTCAGTTCCGAATGCTCCCGATGACTCCTTCACGTAGAACAAACCGTCGTCGAGTGGGAAGAAGACCGCGGGAGCGATCTCTTCGCAGATGCCGTCACCAGTACACAGGTCTTGGTCGATCCAAACCTTCATATTGCTTCCTTCGGCTGATGACATTCGCTGTACGAACGTCCGGGGCGGGGTCTTCAAGTCGGACGGCAGGGTTCTGCCTAAACTCCGACTGTTGAGGACACCTTAACAGACTAATGAAGGTTTCACCAGTTATAGGTTGTGAAACACTTGAAACCAACCAAGTCGGAGTTGTTATCAGAATATACACTCGGTCAACGCCACGAAATCGCCAGCTCGACGTAGCGAGCGGTTCGAAGCCGCTCGAGAGGAACTCCTGTACTGGCCGAGCTATCAACGGGCGCTCCATCAGGGTGGTTGCCGCTCGCTGCGCGCAGGACCAGGCCCTTAGCTCTAGCTATAGGTCGGCTAGGGCGTGAAGGACCTCTACGTCATCAGGGGATGCGCCGGGCCCATATGCCGAACCGTACACTCCGTTATGTCCGCAAGGCATAACGACTGCCATGAGTATCGATTCATCCTCGGGGTTGGAGTTGCCCTCAAAACGCACAGTCTCTACAACGGTGACCTCTGTCATGGCAACTGCGCCACAGTTACCGCACCGCAACACTCCGCCGGGAACAGCCGACAGCTCGGATCGAAAGCCTCGCTCACCCAGTCGCTCGACTGCTTCCAGCATTGTTTCCATGACCTAAGTCTCGCCGGTCCGGAGGGGGCCTGCACGCCTAAGACTCGAAGAATCCTCCCCGACTGCTTCGCAAAATCCTAGGCAGTCGGAGTGCGTAGTCGCGTTTGCAGCGCTTTAACGACACATGATGTCGTTAAAGCGCTGCAAACGCGAGCAACTGCGCCTAGGGCAAAAAATGCGACGGGGCCCCGATTGCTCGGAACCCCGTGATTGCAGTGATTCTATGGTGCGCCCCCTGGGACTTGAACCCAGAACCTGCGGATTAAGAGTCCGATGCTCTGCCAATTGAGCTAGAGGCGCATGTTGTCCTGCCGACCCGGATCGGCAGGACAAATTTGTAGTTGCCCGACGGCTTCGCGCACAAGTGCAGTCGGCCGCCGGGCCTTGGGGTGACCGAGGGGACTCGAACCCCCGACTTCCAGGACCACAACCTGGCGCTCTAACCGGGCTGAGCTACGGCCACCATGACAAGGAGATTGAGCATAGACGCTCCAAGGCAACAGATCGAAGCCAGACTCTTCTGAGCAACTTGATGCACTTGCGCATCAAGACCCAAAGTTGGCACGCGCAGATTGGAGGGCAGTGTCAAACCTGTTGAGACTGAGCTATGACGCCGTTGTGCTTTACGCGTTCGGCGACAATCTGATGATTGAAACCACCAAAGCGGAAGTCAGTCCGCCCGCTTCACCACTGCCTGGTTTGTTACCCGTGTTGACGCAAGGTGGGCTAGGCGTGACAAGATCAACGCTCACAATGCAAGACTGAGTCTTGTCGGCAGCCCTCGTAGCTCAGATGGATAGAGCAACGGACTTCTAATCCGTCGGTCGTTGGTTCGAATCCAACCGAGGGCACTGCACACCCCCGCTCGGCTGCAACGCACCCCGCTCAGCTGCTTAGATCCCGGGCAAGTCCTCTTCAAGGCCCAGCCAGATCTGAGCTGCATCGATATAGGTCTTTTCGCTAATGAAAGCGTGCTGGGTGCCGGTGTATAGATCTCTGAAGGCCCGTTCCATGCGGCTGCCATTACGGATTGCGGTGGTACCTGCAGCTAGGTGCGCCCATTGGCCGACCTCTCTAGATGCCTCGGTTGCGTAGGTGGCCGCCACTCGCATATCTGCTCGCATGGTTGGGGTGAGTTCTTGACCCGCAGCCACTGCTCGCTCAGCAGATCCAAAAGTTTCTAGGATGCCAGCACGCGCAGCCCGCCACATACCGGTGAAGTGAGCCAGGTTACGTTGGAAGGTGTTGCGAAGTGCCAAGGTTTCCATGTCTGACATGCGTGCCTTTTTGAGCGCCAAGTCTGCAATGTCGTCCAGCATGCTTTTCGATACACCGAGCGCCCAAGCGGCGTGGCCAGCGGCGGTGATTGGCATCAGCCCCATACGAAACAACGGGCTAGTTCCGCGCTCAGGGGTGCGGGTGAACAGGGGGAAGCAACGAGATTCGGGTACGAATACCTCGGTTACTGAATAGTCGTAACTTCCTGTTCCTCGTAGGCCCTGCACATGCCAACCATCGGTGAACTGCACCTGCTCCCGAGGCACCAGTGCAGCTCTTATCTCTGTGATTTCAAATATTGCTTCACCGTCGATTACTGGAAAGAACCCGCATGCAATGTATTTGGAATGCGCAGTTCCAGACCCGAAGTTCCATGAACCAGACAGCATGTAGCCATCACCGGTTGATTCGCCTGACCCGTTCGGAAAAAACTGCCCGCCAACTGTCACCCTGTCGAGTGGGTTACCAAAAAGTTCCTGAAAGCCTTCCTCTGGAAGGTAGGCAGATGCAGCCATCGCTGAGGGCATATTTGCAATCCCTATCCAGCCCAATGCGCCGTCTTGGATTGCCATCTCAATCCAAGTTTCGATGACCTCGGTTAACGTTGGCTGGCACCCTCCGGCTTCGGGGCTGTTCAAAAACGACAGCAGACCGCTCTCCCAGAGAGCATCCACTAAGGGTGCAGAAATAGTTCTTTGCGACTCGCTTACTGCAGCTTCGTTCTGGCTGATTTCACGGAGGCTTCTTGCGGCTGCGGGGCCGTCCAATGTCAAAGTCATGCCTTATGTGTACCAGAAGTCACAACACTTATACGGTCGCCTAAGTTGCCTCCGAGCACCCCATCTCTGGCAACCTCTAGATGGTGCCTACCAAGTTGCCGCTGATTTTCTTACCACCATCTGAGGGCAAGGCGATGAGTGGCACCGGACCCGCATGGGACCCCAGCAACATGGCCGTGCAGCTCAGAAACAACAAAGGTGCGGACGCACGCACGGTGGCAATCAAAGCGTTGAGCGCTGCGATGGTAAAAAATCAGGCCGAGCGGTCAAAGCTTCTTGGAGTGAAGGGCGCAACCCTAGAATCGGCGACGCTTGCAAATCAATCAGTGTTGGTGTCGTCGACTTTGCCCGCGATTGAACGTTATACGGGGGTTCTTTATGACGCATTAGATGCGCCCTCGCTGTCGGCGATGGTGCGCCGTCGAATGCAACGCAGCATTGTGATGTTCTCTGGTTTGTGGGGGGTGGTGAGCCCTCAAGACCCGATACCTGATTACAAGCTCAAGATGGGTGCCACCTTGCCCTCATTAGGAAAGCTTTCGACTTGGTGGCGAGATATTATTTCCCCTGAGCTTGCCGTGCTTGCCAAGGGCCGCCAGGTGTGGAACCTGTTACCCATTGAGCACAACGCTGCATGGACGCCGCCACAGCAGCTGCGCCAAGTCACTGTCAAGTTCTTTGAGCGACGCCAAGACGGCTCATTAGTTGCAGTTTCGCACTGGAATAAGTACTTAAAGGGTGCGCTAGTGCGGCACTTGTTGGAGCATCCAGAATCAACGCCAGCCAGTCTTGAGCACTGGCAGCACCCCTCGGGCTACTTGCTCAACCCGGCGCTTACCGAGCAACACAATGCTGTAACTGTGTTGGCCTTTGTCCAAGAGCACTCGCCTGAATGTAAATAGAGCTAATACGCGAGGTAACTTTAGGGGGTGATGATGCTTGCACAGGTCGAGACTTTTGTTTCTAGGCCTATCGCCCCCACGCGACGAGTTGCCCTTGGCGATCTTCAGTTACCCGTCGACCCTGCCCCGGGGTTTGGAGGGATTTTACTTGGCGCCATCGCTGCTCGATTCGCTTCAGAAATTGACTCCGATATGCATTCCGAGCTTTTACAACTCATGGCTCAGTTGGAATCCGGCAACAGCATTCCACAACCAAAACTGCGTCACCGACTCCAAGAAGACACAGTTGGATTGCAACGATGTGTGCACCGATTGCTCGGCAATGGCGAAGAACTGGAGTTTCAGTTCGAAGAGGAACAAGGCACGGCCGCTCAGCATGTGCTGTGTGCTGTGTATGCCGCAGCGCGTGTGCCTTGGGATGTTGTTCCCGCCGTATTGTCCACAGTCCATAAGGGCTTGATGTGGCGCGGCGGTAGCGAGTCAGCACTCTTGGCTCATTTGTCTGGTCGAAGCGGAGTTGTGTCCATTAGTTCGGTGGGTGACCCCGTCTCTTGGGCGCTCGCAATGCTGAATCTGGTTGACCCGACTGTTGCCACACCATCACGAAAAGATGTGCAACGTGCGTTTCGAACGGGGCTTCGTGCAGCACATCCAGACCACGGAGCATCTGAGGATGCTGCTGCGATGCGAATTACTGAGTTGACCGAGGCTCGCAGAATACTGCTGGGCTAACGCATCCTAGAGCTATACAAGTTTGGGGCTAGCGGGCTAGGGGTTGATTTCTTCGAGTTCCTTGCCACGCGTTTCTGGCAGAGCTAACGCAACTAGTGCGGCGGCAATCGGTGTAATGGCCAACAAAGTAAAAGTAAACCCGTAGCCCCGCGCATCAATCAGGGATCCTGCTAACAACAGGCCCGCAACTGACCCTGCAACCGCAAGTGCAGCAACTGCGCCGCGCACAGCACCGCGATGCGCAGTGGGAAACAGTTCGGGCACAATCACTGCCAACGCTGGGGCCGCCATGCCGCCCACTGTCGAGCCAAGTAAAGAGGCAAACCACATCGGAACACCCACCACTGAAAAGAAGATTGCGTTAAAGATTCCAATTGCTAGCAGCCCCGGAATAATGGTGGTCTTTCTGCCGTGCTTGTCGGCGAACCGTCCGCCAACAAGTACGCCGATCGCACCTGGAGTCGAGGTGGTTATTACGAAAAGAGTAATCATGATGGCGCTAAATCCCACCTCGGTTCGCAAGTAATCGTTTTGAAGTTGAGATGCCGGAGCAAGAAACACGTTCAGCAGAAAGAAGATGGCGGCCACCACAACAAACCGCCAAATATTGATGCGGTTAGCTGCGGAGGGGTTTTCAGAAGCTGCCATAAGGGGGGCCAGCGGTTCGCCTGCTATGTCGCTACTTAAAGCGGCAAGCGCAACTGATTCGCGGTTTTGGGCGAGCTTCTGAAAGCGCCTGCTCTCTGGCAGATATTTACGAACATTCCAGATAAGTGGCAGCGACAGGCCAGCCACCAAAAAAGTCAGGCGCCACCCCCAAGGACCAAGGTCGGCCAAGGGCAGGGTTAACACAATGATTCCAGCTCCTAGGCCATACGCGAGTGCACCAAGGCCAGCAACCATGGCTCGTGACCCCGGTGGCATCTCCTCAACAGCGATGGTGTCTGCACACAGCAAGCCGGCAATGGCCAGGTTTCGAGAGAAAAACTGTAAAGCACCCACGGCCCACAGGCTTGGTGCCACAGCAGTTATCAATGTGAGCGCCGCAGCCAGTGAAAACGACGCGAGCGCAACTTTGCGCCTGCCAATGCGATCGGCAAACACCATGACTACCAGGGTGACCACCACCCCAACTCGAACTATTGCCAGCAGAGTGGTTTGTTGCGTTCGAGAGCCGTCGCCAAGGTCTGCTGCAATATAGGTGAGTACCTGAGAAAGCAATCCGAAAAGCAACCCGCCCACCATGTTAAGTAGGGTCACCGATGCAACCAAGGTGGCCTGTCGAGCAGAGAGCCGATCAGGTGTGGCCCACCAAGGACGACTGTTTGTTGGGAGTCCTGCCGGCAATGCTCTACGAACAGGAATGGAGTACAACCAACGCCAATAGGGAACTGCGAGCTGATACTCGATTGTTTGCTCAACTAGAAATCTGGGCTGGGAATTCAGTTCTTCGCCGGGGTTCGAATCCGCCGGGCAGGGCTTCCAACTCAGGGTTCGCTCACAGTTCAGAAATGGCCCTGACTCTGCCACCAGAGTGGCAGCGCCTGCCTGAGTGAGGTCGGCTGCAACTAATGGCGCGCGCTCTAATAGCAACACGTCATCGCGTGGTTCTAAGCGCTGCAACAACTCGGCATGTGCGCATTCAGAGAGATTGTGGATCCTCGCCATACGGCTCCCAAGGTTGGCAGCCGAGTGAGTTTGCCGCGGATCGGATCTTAGTAAGCAAAATCAGGTCATACTGAAGACGTGTCTCGACTCGTTGTTCGACCATCGGCTCCGCTCTCTGGTGAGGTCACCATTAGTGGCGCAAAGAACTCTGCTCTCAAGCTCATGGCCGCTTGTGTGTTGGCCGAGGGTCGTTATGTGCTGCGCAACGTTCCCAGAATTTCTGACGTTGACTACATGTGCGCCCTACTCGAAGCAATGGGCATGCAGACCCGATGGCGAGAGGATCGGGCACTCGAAATCATTCGCGGTTCGGAGGTTATTCCCGAAGCCCCCTATGAGCTTGTTGAACGCATGCGTGCATCTAGTGCAGTGCTTGGACCCTTGTTAGCGGCAGTGGGAGAGGCGCGAGTTGCAATGCCCGGCGGAGACGACTTTGGCACTCGCCCGATTGATATGCATCTGCAGGGCCTTGAACTGCTTGGCGCAGAATTCACGTTAAGCCACGGCATGATTCACGCTAGAGCAGAACAATTGGTGGGTGCCGAGGTGGTACTCGATTACCCCAGCGTTGGGGCAACCGAAAACCTGCTGATGGCCGCAGTGCTAGCCCAGGGCCGCACCACAGTTCGCAATGCTGCGCGAGAACCAGAAATTGCAGACCTTGCGGCTTTTCTCAATCGAATGGGTGCGCAAATACTTGGCGCAGGTAGCTCGGTGGTGACAATTGACGGAGTGCGGGAATTGCGCGCTGTTGAACACACCGTGATTCCTGATCGCATAGAAGTCGCTACATTTTTGTGCGCACTCGGGGTGGCTGGTGGAGAACTGACTCTGCATCATGTTCGAGCCGATCACCTGACCTTGCTTGTTGAGAAGCTTGGCGCAATGGGCATGAGGATTTCTCCAGAGCCTGATGGCTTGTGGGCTATGGGCACTGCCCGGCCACGTCCAACCAACGTTGCCACGCTGCCCTACCCCGGTTTAGCCACTGACTATTTGCCGCTGTTAGTTGCCTTGCAGTGTTTCAATACAGCAACGAGTTATGCCACCGAGAACGTTTTCTCTGGAAGGTTTCGCTATGTGGGCGAACTTGCTCGCATGGGAGCGCTGGTTCGCGTAGACGGGCATCACCTAGTGATTGACGGCGTAGAGCGACTCTCTGGTGCGCCAGTTCGGGCGTTAGATATTCGCGCAGGTGCTGCGTTAGTCGTTGCAGCGCTTGGTGCCGACGGCGAGACCGTGATCTCTGATGCTCACCATTTGGATCGCGGTTACGAGGGCATTACCGATCGCTTGAGCGCAGTAGGCGTGCAGATTGAGCGACTCGATTAGAGCGGGCCGCCACGAGGGTTCTTAGGTAATGATGCCGGAGGAGCGTCCTGTGAAGAGTCTGTGCCGCCGCCAAGTTTGTTACCGCCAAGTTTGCCAGCACGTAGGTTAGCGAGATAGAGCAGGGCGCCAAACACAGCAACGGGAACGATCACCATCAGGATTTCGTCCCAGCCACCTTGATGAGCGAGGAGCAAGGAATCAAGCATCTAGTAGATAAACCTAGTCGGCAGGGTTGTATGAAAGGCAACGAGGAACCTTCATTTAGCTTCTGAGCGGGGCACGCAAGTGCAGGTATTGTTATCCCAGCCCCTAAATGCGAAGCAGGTGTCGTGCAGGCCGAAGTTGAAGTTGTCATCGAGATTATTCGGCCAGCTATACAGGCCGATGGTGGAGACATCACTTTGATTGAGGTTGATCAAGGCTCAGGCATTGTCACCGTAGAACTCTTAGGTGCTTGCGAAAGTTGCCCAGCATCCACGGTCACCTTGAAGGCTGGTATTGAGCGAATCATGATGGACCGCGTGGCAGGCGTGACTGCAGTTGTTCAGCAGGGTGAGAACGTCGAGCTAGAAACTGCCGTCACCCTTTAGTTACGGTCTGTCACCGTGTAGTTACGGTCTGCCTGCCAACCTTGAGAGCTGCTGGCTTGTCTGCGGCACAACTTGCACAATGCCCGACCAAGTCGAGTCGGTGTTGCTCGGCTTTGAACCCGACTGAGCTCGCTGCTGCTTCTAGTGCTCGGTTGATGGATTGTTCGACCTCGTCGCTCAGCGTGATATCTGCAACGCGACCGCATTGTGTACACACCAGATGATGGTGATGAGATGTCAGGTCCTCAGCGAGCTCAAAATGGCTGTACTCGTCGCCAGCTATTAGGCGGTGCACTACACCGGCCTGAATAAGCTCGGTCAGGTTTCGATAGGCGCTGCTTTGAGCCAAACCAGAATCCTGCTCCAGGATCTCAGGAATAGTCAGCGGTCGGTCGGTTGAGGCCAAAATTTCTACCAAAGCACGCCGAGAGGAGGTATAACGGAGGTTCTTCGAACGAAGCCTCTGCGAAGCAGTGAGGTGGAGTTCTTCCGCTGATTCCACTGCTGAATTCTCTGCTGCACTTTGTGCTGCTCGGCTACTTGAGTGATTTGTGTGGCCGTCTATGCGGTGGTCATGGCTCTTGGCCTGAGTTGACATTGTGCCAGAGTAGCCCCGAGTAAGGAACTAAGAACAGATGAGAACCACTTCGCAGCAGCTAACAGACCGCAGTTTGTTGTGAGTATTCAACGCCCACAATTGATTGGGCTGCCAACGCGTATCCGGCTAATAGAACTTGTTGGCACTGGGGCATCTGGCACAGTCTGGCGTGCCAGAGATAGCCAATCGGGTCGAGACGTGGCAATTAAATTATTAAACGTTCAGACCGGCGATGCACTTGCAGCAGAGAGATTGGAGCGAGAGGCCCGAGCGCTTTCTAGGCTGACTCTGGTAGAGGGCGCGGTCAGTTTGCAGCAGGTGGGTCTAACAGCAGACGGAACTGCATGGCTGATCCTCGATTTTGCACCTGGTGGCTCATTGCAAGATCGTATACAGGAAGAGAAACAGCCGAGCGCAGCAGTTGAGGGCCTTGCTCAAGAGCTATTTTTAACGTTGGCTCAAGCACATCAGGCTGGCGTAATTCACGGAGATATCTCGCCTGCCAATGTGCTGTTTTCTGACTTAGGTAAACCGCTGTTGGCAGACTTTGGCATGTCGTCGCTAGTGGGCGGTGGGGTTGGAGCCGATGGAATTGTTGGGTTTACGCCGGCCTATGGCGCACCCGAGCGGTTTGGTGGGGGCCCGCCTGACCAAGCCTCTGATGTCTTTGCTCTGGCAGCCACTCTTTGGCACGCCAGATTTGGACTGCCACTACTCAGGGGGCCTAACGGTGAAGTTGAGACGGGCAGAGAAGTTTTGCAAGGCAGCGATGCTGTCTGTGAGCCACCCGAGTGGATGCTTGCAGCAGTTTGTGCAGATCCCGGCAGCCGACCCGATGCGCGCAGCCTGTTGCAGCAACTGACAACTGCCAGGGTTTCGCACAAACCCTTCGGCGTGCGTTGGAAGTAGCCTCGCCCAGATGTCGAATGAGATGAATCAAGAACAAAGCACTTCATTGGTGCTCGTCGAGGTAGACCAAGGCGGCGTGGCTGTTATCACGCTCAACAATAAGAAGGTCAACGCGCTAAGCGTTGAGTTGCTCAACGAGCTCCAAACTGCAGCCACAGAGCTAGCTGCAAACGATCAGGTTCGCGCCGTGGTCATCACGGGCAATGATCGTGCTTTTGCTGCAGGTGCCGACATCACGCAGTTTGCCCAACCAGCGGGCGAGCCGGCTACACCTCACAATTCGCACCCGCACCCATTAGATGCAGAACCTGAGTTTGGGCTTTCTTCAGCCGAGAGACTTACTCAGATTGCAGCTGCATTTTTGGGAGCGCTGAATGCAGTTGCTGCATTGCCTTGCCCAACTATTGCTGCAGTGTCTGGTGTTGCCCTGGGCGGCGGTTGTGAGCTTGCGCTGGCCTGCGACTTTCGTGTTGCAGGAACCAAGTCTCGCTTTGGTCAGCCAGAGATTCTGCTCGGCATCATTCCGGGGGGTGGGGGAACGCAGCGCCTTAGCCGGCTAGTTGGTTCCTCTCGGGCAAAGGAGCTGATTTTTTCTGGTCGCATGATTGATTCAGCGGAAGCGCTCAGCATCGGGCTCATCAACAAGCTCACAGAGCCAGATCAGGTTTTGGCCGAGGCAACCCTGTGGGCCCAGACCTTTGCGCGGGGCCCTCGGCATGCAATTGCGCTAGCGAAGACTGCCATTGATAGAGGGCTCGAGGGTTCGCTCGCAGATGGACTGGCTCAAGAACAAAAGCTCTTTGTCCAGTCGTTTGCAACTCCCGATGCAGCGGTGGGAGTTCAGTCATTTCTCAGCAATGGTCCGGGGCACGCAGACTTTGGCTAGCTAGCCCAGGCCACAAGGCCAAACTCAATGGGAACTTCAATTAATTCATGCCTTGGCACAACCCGCGCGGTAACACCCATTCGGCCTGCAGTTCCAAGCCACGCAGTACCGGTATATCGAAGGTGGTTCTCGCCTTCGGGGCCGTGCACATCAAGAGACACCGTCTGGGTGTGTTCAAGCTCACCTGACTGCCCAACGTGACCCACCAGAAGTTGAACATCCACCTCGCTAGGGTGCAGCGCTCCAAGTGAGACGCTGGCAGTGACTTCTCGTTGGGTTCCTAAGTCTGCGATGTCTTCATTGATCTCAATTCGGTCAACATGCACCTGATGCCATTCAGCCTCTAAGCGTTTATGGAACGCAGTCAGGGTTTTTGCGCCAGCAAAATCATTGCTTGTGAGTTCCCTCGCACGAGCCGTTGCAGGTAGGTATAGGCCTTCGACGTAATCCCTGACCATGCGATGCGCACCAACAAATGGGCCCAAGGTGCGAAAGTTCTCTTTTACTCGCGTGAGCCAGCCGCTAGAGCTGCCAGGCCCCAAGTCGGTAGCAGAATCGGAGTGGCCATAGTAGAGCGGAAGAATCTGCATCTCGAGCAGTTCAAATAAACTATTAGCTTCTAGCTCGATCCGGCGAGCCTCATCTGCGATCGACTCGGCAGAAGAGATTGCCCAACCGTTTGGCCCAGACGTTTGCCCCAGCACCGAGGCTTCTTTCTCTCCCGAACTAAAGCACTCGGCCCACCAGCCGTCCAAGACAGAACAGTGCAGCGCCCCATTAAGAACAGCCTTCATGCCGCTAGTTCCAGAGGCCTCCATGGGCCGCACAGGGGTGTTGAGCCATACGTCGGCGCCTTGTACTAGCGAACGTGCAAGGGCAATATCGTAATCCTCAACAAACATGAATCGATCGCGAATCTGCGGGTCGGCCGAGAAAGAAACGATTTGTCGGATGAGTTCTTTTCCTAACTCATCCGCCGGGTGTGCCTTGCCAGCAAAAATAAATTGAATCGGGCGTTGCTCGTCGAGCAGCAAGCGCATGAGTCGCTCGGGCTGGCTAAGCAGCAACGCCGCTCGCTTATAGGTGGCCATGCGACGAGCAAAGCAGACAGTCAGCGCAGTTGGGCTTAACGCAGAGTCCACCCATTCAAGCTCTGATGAAGATCGCCCTTGAACTAAACCATGGCTGCGCAAACGATCACGTACATGCTCAACTAAGCGCAGCTTTGAAGCATCTCTGGCAGCTTGGAGTTTTTGGTCATCAACAGTAAGAACTGCTTGCCAGGCATCTTTCCCAGCCCACTGCCAGTCGTTACCAACGCATTGAGTCAGCAACTCATCAATCTCGCCAGAAACCCAAGTTGCGCCGTGTACACCGTTTGTTATCGAACCAACTGGTGTTTCTTCTTCTGGCACTCCGGGCCACAGGCCAGAAAACATCTCTCGGCTTACCTCACCGTGCAAAGCCGAGACGCCATTGCGTCGCTCGGCAAGATGCATGCCCATGACAGCCATATTGAACGGCTCCTCAGATGCCTCTTGGGGCCGGTGGCCAAGTTGCATGAGTTGGTCAATCGAGATTTCACAGGTTGCGGCCCAAGTGCCGAAGTACTTCTCCATTAGCTGACGAGGAAAGCGGTCGATTCCCGCTGGCACGGGAGTATGCGTGGTGAACACAGCGCCAGCGCGAACTGCTGTCAAGGCCTGATCAAAGCTCAGGCCGTCGCTGAGCATATGTTCACGGATTCGCTCAAGGCCCAAGAACCCGGCGTGGCCTTCGTTGGTGTGAAACACCTCTGCAGAGATTCCGAGTGCCCGCAGCGCAGCAATCCCGCCTACTCCTAAAAGAATCTCTTGACGCAACCGATGCTCAACGTCACCCCCATAGAGGCGGTCCGTGACGAGTTGCAGCGACTCGGGATTTTCTTCGATATCTGCATCGAGCATGTACAACGGGGTTCTACCAACAGTGGCTTTCCAAACCTGAGCCGTCAGCGTTTCTCCGGCAAGATCTATTGAGACTCGCACTCCCTCACACAGTTCGAGTGCCATTGCATGCGGGTCAAGGTCTGGAAAGCGTTCCTGCTGCCACCCATCCACGCTGAGCGATTGCCTAAAGTAACCGTGGCGATAGAACAACCCAATTGCTACGAGCGGTACCCCAAGGTCTGAGGCGGCTTTTAGGTGGTCTCCCGCAAGAATTCCAAGGCCGCCCGAATACTGCGGAACAGCTTCAGAGATACCGAACTCTGGAGAGAAGTAGGCAATTACTCCGCTCCGAGTTGCATCAATTCGGCTGGGGTCTTCAGGTGTGAGCCCACTGTGGTTTGCGGCGATCTGCTGGTACCAACGCGGTAGGTCAAGATAGGTGCTCAGCGCTGCATCTGCTGCGGCGAGCCGTTCAAGAAATAGCGGGTCGGTACTCAGCTGAGCTAGTCGCTCAGTCGAGGCCTGGGCAAGCACTCGACGCGGATCGTGGCCACCCTCATCCCAAGCCAGGGGGTCGATCATGATGAACAACTCGCGTGTAGGTCGGTCCCAGGACCATCGAAGATTGCTTGAGAGTCGATCAAGTGCAACAAGTGGTGCGGGAAGCAGTGGACGAACTGTGAAACTCTTCAGTGCCTTCATTGACGTTGAGGGTATCCTTCCGGTCGGCCCTTTCGATCACTGTCAACAGCAGCATTCATGATCTATTTACAAACGGCCTATTGAGGCAGCCTCGGGTAAAAACCGAGCGACTGTTGTGACTGAGGGTGCGACTGAGTCTATCGATCACTTCGGGGTCTGTGCTGTGTCAGAGGGTTGGGCTACATCCGCCGGTACTGTGTAACTCAATGTGTGAGTGCATAGGCAAGCCGAGTTGAGCGAGCAACCCGCAAGCGGCGCGGTGACTGGCCTTGGTTGGACCTTTGGCGGCCTGTTTGCTGTGCTAGCAGTTGCTGCTTTGTTGTTTATGGTGATTGGTTCGCCTTTTGGCTCGAGTAGTTCCTCCACTAGCCCTGCGGTTGCTCCGACCAGTGCTTCGCAAGGCGTGACTACTACTGGCCTCACTACTACTACCGAGGTCAACCAGGGTCCGCTACCAACTGACCGTGTGGCCTATGTGACCCAAACAGGGGCGGTTCTTAGCGGTACTGGGGCCGAGCCACCTACAGAGGTTGCTGGCTCTGCTGCTTTGGGGCCGAGTGGCCTAGGTGCGGTAGCTGTTGCCCCGACTGGAGACTTGATAGCGTATTTTCGCAACGACGGAGCCTTGGTGGTGGTTCCCTCTGCCGGGGGGCCGCCTGTGGTGCTGGCCACTGATGCAGTTCTTACAGGTATTGGTTCTCATACTGTGTTGGCCTGGGACCCAACCGGGGCGCAGATTGCTTACATCGCAATCGGAACCGCTGCCATGGCAGAGCCACGTTCCGTTGACCCAAAGCCACTCTCTGCCGGGCAAGGCGTATACCGAGTGCCGCTTCCAGAGGGCGTATTTGGCAACGTGGTCAAGGTGGTTGATCGCACTGGGGCTGCCGTGATCCGCATCGGCGATCCCTCTACGCGCTCCATGGTGGGGCTAGCGAGCTCAAACTCGGATGACCTTATGCTGCTTGAGTCCGTCATCCCTGGAACTGATCACCCCTACACCTTGGCAGCAGCCACTTCTGGCTCGAATGCACTAACGCCCACCTTTTTGTCCGCAGACGCGCCCACGTTTTCATCTGACGGCAACTTCATCATCGCCGTCGGACCAGATAAAGGTGGCAAAGAAATGATTCGTGTGGCGACTGATTCACTGGACCGCACTACCTTGGTCTCGAGCGATCAGATTTGTGCTCCTTCGGTCTCTCCCGATAGCACTCGGATTGTGTATGGCGCTGGGCCAAACTGCTCTCGTTTGATGTTGATCTCTGCCAAGGGTGGCCGTCCATTAGAGATTACGCCGCCCGCTCAGCCCGGCCAGGCGAGTTATCGCGCAGGCGACCTCAGTTGGACTGCCGACGGCCGTTTCATAGCTTTTGCAGACTGCCGATCCACCGATGGGCCTGTTGAGTGCAATGGACCAGTCACCTTCTTAGATCCCGATCGATTGTTAGCGGTGCCCGGCACCATCGCGACCACCGTTGCAACAGTGAGCCGCCCCCTTCTGGGAGACCTTCGCTTGACGGTGGTACTCGCTGGCCCTATTGAGTACCTCGGGACATTTCCAGTAGATGCCGAGAGCGAGGGTGAACTTGTAGAGGTGGATGGATCAACCTCGATTGTCAATCTTGACCTTGTGAACGGAGATCAGCAGCTGAGCTTGGATCTTCAAGTTGCCCAGGGAAGTAAGTTTGTGACGGGGCAAATGACCTTGGTGGATCCGAATAAGGGCATAAATCGCAGCTTTACCGTAGTCGGCACGGCTTCTGTGATTGGCCTACGCGTTGCGTCAATCAGCGGTATCTGGATCTCGACAGATGACCTGCCCTTCGTCTCGGGCAAATTTAGGATCGGGCTGAAACGGGGATGACAGCAGCTTCGAGAAATAAAAACTCACAGCGAGATGAATTGTTGCAAGGTGCGCAGCGAATCCTGATTCGTGACGTGTTCCCGGTAACTCCAATGCAGTTTCCTGCAAAGGCTGTGCTACAAGATTCGGTCTCTTTCGGGGCGACACTTGTGAGCGACGGGCACGGACTGCTTGCTGCAAGGCTGAGTTGGCGTCGTGTCGATCTTGGATGGAACTCTGATTCCGAGTCAGAGCAAAACTGGCATACAGAACCGTTAGCAGTAGCCGAGTCTGGTCGGGCCACCTGCGCGGTTCGCTTTGCCCATCTTGGACTCTATGAGTTTCAGATTCAGGCTTGGAGAGACAGCTTCAATACCTGGCGCAGAGACTTGCAGCTTTTTGCGGATGCTGGCGAACCGCTTGAGCTGGAGTTTGAAGAGGGCGCTCGAAATCTTGAAGCAATGAATCAACAGCTCACAGCGGACCCTGCTCGTAGAGTTGCTGCTGCTATTGAGCAACTGCGAAGCAAGGGTTGTTCCGACAGGGTCCGACTCTCCGCTGCAACCGACGACGCAGTGGCTCAGGCAGTTGCCGGGCTACCCACCGAGATCAGCAGTTCGCAGAGTTTTTTGTTGCGGGTAGATTCTGAGCTTGCGGTTCGAAGCGCATGGTATGAGTTCTTTCCGCGCTCAGAGGGTGGTCTGCGCGAAGGCGCCCAATCTTGGGAGCGCCTCGACAAGATTGCGGATGCAGGCTTTAACGTTCTGTACCTGCCGCCCATCCACCCGATTGGAATTTCGCAGCGCAAAGGCCGTAATAACACCCTGAGCGCAGGGCCACATGACGTGGGTAGTCCTTGGGCAATTGGATCTGCAGATGGCGGACACACTGCAGTGCATCCCGACCTAGGAACGGTTGCAGACCTGCGGGCTTTTGTTGCACGTGCTCGCCAGCGCGGAGTTGCCGTTGCGCTTGATTATGTTTTGCATTGCAGTCCCGATCACCCTTGGGTTGCAGAGCATCCCGAATGGTTTTCGCAGCGATCCGATGGCTCAATTCGATATGCAGAGAATCCACCGAAGAAGTATCAAGACATCTTTCCCCTCAACTTCTGGCCGGCCGAGGACAGCGACCGCATTGCTCTTTGGCAAGCGTGCCTGCAAGTTTTGCAGTTCTGGATTGAGTGCGGAATTGACGTGTTCCGTGTAGATAATCCTCACACTAAACCGCTTGCTTTTTGGGCCTGGATCATCAGAGAAGTTCAAGCAGTGCACCCTCAGGTCGTGTTGCTAGCAGAAGCTTTTACTGACCCCACAATGATGCACAGCTTGGCCGAGGTTGGTTTCAGCCAGTCCTACACCTACTTCACCTGGCGACAAAGCAAAGATGAGCTCACCTCATATGGTGAGGAGCTAGCCCATGCGCCAAGTGCTGCATGGTTTAGGCCCAATCTGTGGCCCAGCACTCCAGATATTTTGGCTGATCCATTGCGCGGCGGATCGCAACATGTTTTTGCCTCCCGGGCGATTCTTGCAGCGATGATGGCCCCGAGCTGGGGAATTTATTCGGGCTATGAGCTCTGTGAGAACACAGCAATGCCCGATAAAGAGGAGTACCAGTTCTCTGAAAAGTATGAGATTAAGAAACGCAAGCACAACAGCCATGAGTCGCTGTGGCCGCTTCTGTGCAACCTCAATCGAATTCGTTCTGCTCACCGGGCAACTTGGCGCATGGACTCACTCCGGTTTCATTACGTAGACCATGACCAAGTCATTGCTTTTACTCATCACTGCTCAGCGAATAGCCAAAACGGGTCTACTGCCGACACGGTCCTGGTGATTCTTAATCTGACACCCGATGAACCTTGCGAGGCCACGGTGTATCTCGACTTAGAGGCGTTAGGCCTGAGCGGAACATCAAGCTTCACAGTGAGTGATGAACTCACTCAAGAAACCTGGACTTGGGGTGCGTTAGGTAATTACGTGCGATTCGACCCGGCAGAGCGGTTGGCGCACATCTTTAGTTTGTCTAGCTAGCTGCTGTGCCCTTTGGCCTGTGCCTCAGACCAACTCTTACGGCAGACTAGGGACATGAATGAAAGAAGCATTGCTCGCTCCATTGCCCTTGGCCGGGTGGCTTTCGGTCTGACCATGCTGCTGATTCCCCATCAGGTGCTGTCCAGAGTTGGAGAAAGCCAGAGCGGTCCATTGATGTGGATGTCCCGGGCATTTGGCATCAGAGACATGGTCCTTGGGTTTGGCGCAATCATGGAACTTACCGAAGAAGAACCAGACGGCCGGTGGGTGGCCTACGGCGCTGCGGCTGACACCTGTGACGCAGTTGCAGCAGTTGTGTGGCGTGATGAACTTGGTGTAGCGGGTATGGCTGCAACGCTGTCACTTGCAGTTCCAGCCGCTGCTGGTGGTTGGTGGTCGGCGCTCGAATTGCACCGCACCAAAGCCACCAACAGCGCCAGTACGATGAGTACGTGATACAACCGCCGATCTCAGGATCCATACTCTCTACAGACAGCCAGTGGTACCGCTCCTCAGTGTTTTATGAGGTGCATGTCCGTGGTTTCTTCGACGGATCGAATGACGGTAACGGTGACCTTCGCGGACTGACTGCAAAGTTGGATTACCTAGAATGGCTCGGCATCGACTGTCTCTGGCTCTTGCCGTTTTATGAGTCTCCTCTGCGAGATGGCGGCTATGACATTTCAGACTTACTTAACGTGCATCCAGACTTTGGAACTACTGATGATGCAGCCCACCTGATTGAAGAGGCGCACCGTCGTGGGATTCGCGTGGTGGCAGACATGGTGATGAATCACACCTCTGATCAGCACCCGTGGTTTGTTGAATCACGCCAGGACTCAACAAATCCAAAGGCCGATTGGTATGTCTGGGAAGATGACGATCAACGCTGGGGCGAGGCCCGGGTGATCTTTGTAGACACCGAGCCATCAAATTGGTCCTTTGACCATCAGCGACAGCAGTACTACTGGCATCGGTTCTTTCATCATCAGCCAGACCTGAACTACCGCAACCCCGAGGTTCAAGAGGCAATGATCGAGGCGATCTGCCATTGGCTAGATCTTGGGCTTGATGGGTTCAGACTTGATGCAGTTCCGTATCTGTTTGAGGCCGATGGAACCAACGGTGAAAATCTTCCCGAGACCCATGAGTACCTTCGCCGAGTCCGAAGCGAGATTGACCGCAGATACCCGGGCAAGGTGCTTCTTGCTGAGGCCAACCAGTGGCCAGAGGATGTAGTTGAGTACTTCGGTCAGGGCGACGAGTGCCATATGTGTTTCCACTTTCCGCTGATGCCGCGCATGTTTATGTCGCTTCGCCGAGAGGAGAGCACGCCGATCACAGAGATTCTTGACCGCACCCCAGAGATTCCAGACGGGTGTCAGTGGGGGATCTTTTTGCGGAATCACGATGAGCTCACCCTGGAAATGGTGACTGACGAAGAGCGCGATTACATGTGGGCCGAGTATGCAAAAGATCCGCGTATGCGTCGAAATGTTGGCATTAGCCGCCGCCTGTTTCCGCTTGTAGAGAACGATCGGCGACAGGCCGAATTGCTGCATGCGCTACTGCTCAGTCTGCCGGGTAGTCCCATTTTGTATTATGGCGATGAGATTGGCATGGGTGACAATATTTACCTTGGTGATCGTGATGGGGTGCGCACCCCCATGCAGTGGAGTCCGGATCGTAATGGCGGGTTCTCGACTGCAGACTTTGCGCAGTTGTACCTGCCGCCGCTGATGGACCCTGTGTATGGGTTTCAGTCTGTCAACGTTGAGTCGCAGCGCAGAAACAGCGCGTCGTTTTTGAACTGGTTTCGGCGCATGTTGCATGTGCGCCGGCAGCACCCACTCTTTGGCTTGGGTGGCTTTGAGGTTCTAGAGGTTTCCACTCCGGCGGTGTTTGCCTATCTTCGAACTCCCGCAGACGGCGATGAACGCTCAAACCCTGTGTTATGCGTCAATAACTTCTCTGGTGCAGCGCAGCCCGCCGAGTTGTATTTGTCACATTTAGCTGGGCGCGTTCCGGTAGAACTTCTTGGGCAGGTGGCATTTCCTGCCATTGGTGACCTGCCGTACTTCGTCACTCTGCCACCATATGAGTACCTATGGTTCGAGCTCACCGAGGCCATAGGGTAGGACTCGCTATCGACGCTGAAACTTTCTCTCAAGAACTCACTGCACTGCTTCCGGCATTCCTAGCTGGTCAGCGTTGGTATTCCGCTGTGGATGAGCCGCGGGTCGAGTTGCGCAAAGTAGATACCCTTGCAGACGGTTGGCCAACCTTGATGTGGCTACTCGTCGAGGTTCGGGGTAATCGCGGTGCTGGTGAACCAAGTTGGTATCAGGTGCCGGTAGGAGCCACCGCAGAACGACCCGACCACGTGGCCGAGTCTGCAGTACTCGGTCAGATCAATTCTCCGAGGGGGCCGACCCACTTATTTGATGCGTTAGCTGATGATGGATTGGCGCTCAGATTTGCGCATATTGTGGCCCCTGATCTTCACCCTCACTCAGCACGTGTTCAGGCTGGGGAACAATCAAATACATCAATTGTGTTGGACGAGCGCTACATCATGAAGGTGTTCCGCCGGGTGCAACCCGGTGCCAATCCTGATGTTGAAGTCACCGAGGCTTTGGGCAAGGTGGGATTTGGGGCCGTGCCTGTTCCTGTGGCGGTCTGGCGACGCAATCAGACTGACCTCGCAGTGGTTAGGCGTTATGAACGAAGTCGTGGAGAAGGGTTCGAACTTGCGAGTGATTCGCTTCGTGAACTTTTCAATCGTCGGCGGCCACCAAGAGACTGCAAGCTGGACTTTGCAGAGGATTCAAGGTTGCTCGGCCAAAATGTTGCTCATCTTCATGTTGCACTAGCCGAGGCCTTTGGAGCCCAGCCAGCCGACGGCGCTGCATGGGCAACGGACATGGCTGCACAACTGCACCGTGTGGCCTCAGGAAAGTTAGATACTCAGCGCATCGAAAAGATCTATGACCGTTTACGTCACGCTGCAGATCTTGGATCAGCTATTCGAATTCATGGAGACCTGCACCTAGCGCAGGTGCTGCGATTGCAGCGAAGTTGGATGGTGCTTGACTTCGAGGGTGAACCCGCGCGCCCAGTAGAGGAGCGTCGTCACCCATCCTCACCGTTACGCGATGTTGCCGGCATGACTCGATCGTTCCAGTATGCAGCAGCGATGGCGTTGCGAACCCACGGTGAGGCCGATCATGAACTCCGGGTGCTGGCCGATGCGTGGACTGTGCGTAACGTCAACACCTTTCTTGCCGGCTATGCCGATGTTGATGCAGCACACAGGTTGCTCCCTCAGTCCCGGCCGAGTCGCGATGCGCTACTCAGTGTGTTTGAACTTGATAAAGCCGTATACGAGGTTGCCTACGAACTTGCTCACCGACCAGAACTTGTAGACCTTCCGGTTCAAGCTGTGGAGCGATTACTTAACGGCGAGGATCAACTGCCGGGAACAGAACCGGAAGGATGACAGGTGAGTGCTCAGGGTCTGAATGCACAGCCGCCTGGAGAGCTTGACTTATTCCTCTTTGGTGAGGGCACCCATCGCAGATTGTGGGATTTGCTGGGTGCCCACTTGCAGCAGGCAGGCGGTGCCAGCTTTGCAGTGTGGGCGCCAAATGCGCAGCAGGTGTGTGTGGCTGGCGACTGGTCTGAATGGAACTCTCAGCCGCCCGAGGTAACTGTGCTGTCGCCCCAACAAGACTCAGGGATCTGGTGGGGATTTGAGGCTCGAGCTAGGGCTGGCGATCGCTACAAGTTCTTGGTTCAAGGGCACGATGGCCAAGTCACAGAACGCGCAGATCCAGTAGCAGTCGCAGCAGAGTTGCCTCCGGCTACTGCATCCGTACTTTTTCAGACTAACTATGCATGGACTTCCCCCGCTGGTTCAGGCTGGCGCCTAGCTCGATCCGAACGAAACAGCGGCAGACTTTCTGTCTATGAGGTGCACTTGGGGTCATGGCGCCGCCACCCCGATGGGCAATCGCATAGCGCCCGTGAACTGGCCGAACCGCTGGCCGATTGGGCAAGCTCGCTGGGGTTTACTCACGTTGAACTCCTGCCCGTGGCCAGTCACCCTTTCGGTGGGTCTTGGGGGTACCAAGTGTCGGGCTACTACGCCCCTGATGCACGGTTGGGATCCCCCGACGACCTGAGGTATTTAATTGATGTTTGCCATGACCGTGGCCTTGGGGTGATTCTGGATTGGGTGCCAGCGCACTTCCCCAAAGATCGTTTTGCGCTTGCACACTTTGATGGAAGCTCACTATATGAGCATGCTGACCCTCGCAGGGGTGAACACCCAGACTGGGGCACCCTGGTGTTCAATCATGGCCGCAATGAGGTGCGCAACTTTTTGGTTGCCAACGCACTGTATTGGCTTGAGGAGTTTCGCGTTGATGGGATCAGGGTCGATGCAGTGGCATCGATGCTGTACATGGATTACTCGCGTCAACCGGGGGAGTGGATTCCTAATGAGCTAGGTGGCCGAGAAGACTTAGACGCAGTGGCCTTTGTTCAAGAACTCAACGAGGTTGTGGGCCAAGAACAGCCTGGTGCCTTAGTAATCGCAGAGGAGTCCACCTCTTGGTCGGGCGTTACACGACCCACAGAATGGGAAGGGCTTGGGTTTTCTCGCAAGTGGAACCTGGGTTGGATGCACGACACCCTGAACTACTTCTCTCAAGACCCAGTCCATCGTGCACATCATCATTCTGAGCTGACCTTTCCCATGGTCTATGCCAGAGATGAGCGCTGGCTTCTGCCGCTGAGTCACGACGAGGTCGTCCACGGTAAGGGCTCACTGCTGAACAAGATGCCAGGCAGTCCCGAGCAGCAGCTTGGTCATGTGCGGAGCCTGCTTGCTTGGCAGTGGTGCCATCCGGGCAGGCAACTGCTCTTTATGGGATGTGAGTTTGCGCAGCCGAGTGAATGGTCTCACGATGGTGAGATTGAGTGGTACTTATTGAACAACGCTGGCCACGATGGAGTGCGAAAACTAGTACGCGACCTCAATCGGGTGCAGTCAGAATATCCAGCGTTGTGGGCAGGAGACGACGACTTAGATGGCCATATTGGCTGGCTCGAGTCCGAGGACCATGCGCATTCGATTTTTTCGTTCTGGCGTTCAGTGCCCGAGTGGTACCGGATGCAAGCTCAGCAGAATGAGCAAACGCAGCCCGCTCCTCAGTGCCCTGTAGTAGTGGTGGCAAATCTCACCCCGGTATCTAGACATGGCTACCGCCTAGGTGTTGGCGAACTCTGCCCATGGCAAGTGCTGCTCAATACCGATGCACAGCAATACGGCGGAACTGCAGCAGATCTGGGCGAAAATGCTGATGGACTGTTCCCTGTGGACTGCAACACACCTTGGCAAAACCAGCCTGGTTCTTTGTTGCTCACCCTGCCACCCTTATCGGTGATCATCTTGGCTCCAAGCCAACTACCGTGAGTCCCGTGAGTCCCGTGAGAACACCCTTGTGAAAGTGCAACTGTGGAAGTAACAACTGTTTGTTATCGGCATCCGCAACAATCGGCTGCAGTGAGTTGCCAACGCTGCGAACGCCCTATCTGCACAAAGTGCATGGTCCAAGCAGCAGTCGGATTTCAATGCCCTGACTGCACCTCGGCTAGACCACACAAAGTCATCACCAGTCGCACGTTGTTTCGCGGGCATAACGAGGTTGTGGTTGGCAAAGTCATTATTGGCCTAAATGTGGCTGTATTTGCAGTGATGACCTTGCTCAGCGGCGATCCCAATGGCGCATCAGGGCCAGTGTTTAATTACGGAGCGCTGTTCGGCCCACTCGTTGCTGCCGGTGACTGGTGGCGGATATTTACTAGCGCCTTCTTACACGCTGGGGTGTTGCATCTTGGCATGAATATGTTGCTTCTGTGGTTCCTCTCTCAAGAGATGGAACCTGTGCTCGGCAAGATGCGGTTTGCGATTATGTACATCACGGCGCTGATCGGCGGCTCGCTCGGTGTACTGATTCTGTCTCCGCTTTCACCCACAGTCGGTGCTTCCGGGGCAGTGTTTGGGCTTATGGGTGGGCTAATCGTGCTGCAATTACGCGCGCACCAAAGCCCGTGGAAGTCGGGTATCGGGGGGTTGGTGCTCATCAACTTGGTGCTGACGTTTGCAATACCAGGAATCTCAATTGGCGGACACATAGGTGGCTTACTTGCAGGAGCCGCTGCCGGTGCGCTACTGCATCCTGTGAGCTGGCCCCAACAAGGTGCAGCTCTGCGATCCACGGTGGTAGTGGGATTTGCATTCACCCTTGTGGCTGTCGCTCTAGTGGCAGCAAGCTACTTCACGGTCAACCCACTCTTTTGACCGCCCCCACCAAACAAAAACCACCAAACAAAAACCACCAAACAAAAACCACCAAACAAAACTCTGTTTTGTCCTGCGGTGGACCCCCTATAGGGGGTCCACCGCAGGACAAAACAGAGTTTCGCGGACTAGTCCACCGCAGGACAAAACAGAGTTTTAGCGGACTAGTCCGCCGCCTACTACTACTTGTTCGGTTCCAGAGGTGGTGTCGAGCTGCGCATACATTACAACGCTTTGCCCGTTAGCAATGCGGCGATGTGGTTCGTGCCACTGCACTCGAAGCCGGCTGCGGTCATGCTCGGCGGAGTCAATAGTTACAGTGGCCGGCAGAGCGGGCCCATGGGCCGAGCACTGCAAGTTCATTACCCCTTCAACAGCTTCGGCCGCCCAGACCAAATTTTCTAACTCAAGTTCCATGTTCAGCAGTTCCTCGGGCCCACCCACGGTTACCGTTGCTGATTCAAGGTCGACGTCTACCACGTAGCGGGCTGCTGCGCCGCCAGCTAGATGTAAGCCGCGCCGTTGCCCAAGAGTGACAACCTCTACTGCTGAGACTGTGCCGAGCGTGGTTCCATCTTGATCTTGGATTCGACCGGGGTGAAGCTCAATGCGTTGTTCTAAAAAGGCTGCTCGTCCAGATGCTCGGGTTATAAAACAAACGTCTTGGCTATCTGGCTTGACTGCCGTTCGAAGCTCTAATTCAGTTGCACGTTCACGAACCTGATCTTTGGTCATGGTACCAATAGGCAACAACACGCGTTCTAGTTCTGCAGCAGTAAGCGTGTAGAGAACGTAGGACTGGTCCTTCGCCGAGTCGGCCCCTCGAGCAATCCGACGAGTGCCGTCGAGCAGCGTGACCACTCTTGCGTGGTGGCCAGTAGCGACTGCTTCGTAGCCAAGAAGCTCGGCACGTCGAAGCAGAACATCAAATTTCAGGTGACGGTTACATTCCACACATGGGTTCGGTGTGCGGCCAGCGGCGTGATCTGCAACATACGGCTCGACGACATGTTGCTCGAACTCCTCGGAGAAGTTGAAAACATGATGATCAAGGTTCAGTTGCGAGGCGGCCCGTCTAGCATCTTCTACTTCGGAGACTGAGCAGCAACCAGTGTCGGATTCGCCACCCCAAAGCTTCATCGTGACGGCCACCACTTGGTGTCCCTCTGCTTGTAACAAAGCAGCGGCAACCGATGAGTCAACTCCGCCCGAGAGCGCTGCAAGAACCCTCATCTGCCGAACTCCCTGACGCGTGCCACGGCTGCGGGAACTGCCAATAAAGCTCGGTCTACATCAGCCTGAGTTGAGTCCCAGCCCAACCACAACCGCAGCGCGCCCTGTGCCGAGTCTTGGGCTACCCCCAGAGCTGTGAGCACATGAGAAGCCTCACGTGCACCCGAGGCGCAGGAAGATCCAGCAGAGGCCAACACGCCCTCGGCCTCAAGAAGTAGTAGCAGCGACTCGGAGTCCACCCCGGCGATACACACATGGCAAGAGCCCGGCAGCTGCACACTGCGACCTACTGTCTCAATCAGACCATCTACTGATGCGAGCAGCCCAGAGATGAGTTGCTCACGGAGTGCCGCAATGCGTTGGTTAGTTGCTTCGCGTTGTGAATCTACTGACATCATGGCAACTGCAAAGCCAACAATTCCTGCCACGTTGAGCGTGCCGGAGCGCCTATTTCGCTCTTGCCCACCGCCTAACAGCATGGGTCGAATCTTTGTTGACTCGCGAACCACAAGTGCTCCAACCCCCTTAGGGCCGCCCAGTTTATGACCAGAAAGCGAGATCATGTGGGCGGGTGCGGCTGTGCTTCGAAGATCAAGCCAGGCAGCAGCTTGGACTGCGTCAGTATGCAGCGTAATGCTGTCCTGCTCGAGAAGACAGGCTGCCACAGCAGCAAGATCGTTAATGCTGCCCACCTCATTATTAGCAAGCATGACCGATACCAGACCAATGGAAGAACCTTGGGCCGTGACTCGGTGTAGAACGCGGTGTAGATCATCTTGATCGATCTGCCCCGCGCTGTTGACTGCCACGGTTAGGCCGCCCAGAGCATGAACCACGTCGAGCACCGCATGATGCTCGATTGCCGAGCAGATCGGTAGCCCGACTCGAGGTGGCAGTCCACCAGTAATTGCATGGTTATCTGACTCGGTTCCGCCAGAGGTAAAGATCACCTCAGAAGGGCGACAGCCCACCACGCCTGCTATCTGCTCTCTGGCTTCATCAACGGCTCGGACTGCATCTCTGGCAAGAAGGTGCGAACCAGAGGGGTTGCCGTAACGAAGCGCCCCAAAGGGTTCCATTGCCGCTGCCACCTCTGGCCGCAAACTGGTGGTGGAGGCATGGTCTAGGTCTGCAAGCCAGCTCGACTCAGAACGTGGAGTAGAGCCCGAGTACATCACTGGGTCCTCAGACTGCTCTGGGTTTGCTTGGGGGACTGGGCGCGACTCAAGACGCTGCCTGTTTGGGGCTGAGTTGAGCCGTCTAGTAACCGGAGCACATGCCCACGCTACGGCGTGGGTCAGGCTTGGGGAAGTTCGCGGAATGGTAAGTGCTTGTCGGCACGGATTTCGCCAGGGAGCCCCAACACTCGCTCGCCAATGATATTGCGCTGAATCTGATCGGTTCCACCGCCAATTCTTGGTGCCCATTGTCCCATAAACAGGTCTTGGAACTTGCCGCCAAATGGCGCATCTGCGGCGTTGAGCATGCCTGCGGCACCCTCTAGCGCCAACAACAAATCCCCACCCACTTCGTAGAGCGCAGACACCACCAGTTTCAGCACCGAACTTTCTGGTCCGGGCTGCTCACCGCGTTCGGCCGCCGTGCGCACTCGATACCCCAAGAAGCGCAACATTTCAAAGCGCGTATACAGATCAGCGAGCCGCTGCCGAACTAAAGCGTCAGAAGTATCTGCAACGCTGCGCGCAAGAGATAGCACTTGATCAAAGCTGTACATGCCTCCGCCGCCAATCGAGGCGCGCTCATGGGCAAGCATTGTCATGGCAACACCCCAACCGCTACCCACTGGGCCAAGGGTGTTAGTCACTGGAATTCGCACGTCGTCTAGGAAGACCTCGTTGAAATGAATCGCTCCGTCGATCTGTCGAAGCGGACGGATCACAATTCCGGGTGAGCTCATATCGACCAAGATGCACGTAATTCCGCGATGCTTGGGCACATCTAGATCGGTGCGTGCAAGAAGCACCCCGTAATTGGAGTAGTGAGCGGCCGAGGTCCAAACCTTCTGCCCGTTCACTACCCACTCATCGCCGTCGAGTATTGCTTTAGTTGCAAGACCGGCAAGGTCTGACCCTGCGCCGGGTTCAGAAAACAGCTGGCACCAAATGTGTTCAGCTGTCAGTATCGGGCCAAGAAACTGATCTTGTTGTTCCTGAGTACCCCACTCAATAATTGTGGGTCCGGCCATGCCCACTCCTACAGAGAACATGTTTCCAGAGACATCAAAGTTCTGTTCTTCAGCTGCAAAGACTCCAGCCAGCAAAGGAGAAAGCCCTTGTCCACCGTGTTCGACGGGCCAGTGCGGAGCGGCCCAGCCCGCAGCGGCTTTTTCACGCTGCCAGAGCCTGGCTTCCTCCAGAAGCAAAAGATCTTGCTCTTCTGTGTGAGCTCGATGCGTTCGTAGATCGCTCAGCGACTCAACGTCAAGCGGTTTTGCATGTGCTTCAAGCCATGCTTGTGCCTCGGCTCGCAGGCTGCTTTCTTGGGGGGAGTCGTCAAAGTCCATACTGGATTGAGTCTGGTCGCCTGAGGAAAAAACTGCAACACGTTCTACTTTGAGTTGAGCTATTTCAGGCCAAGCGATGCCCTACTACCAACAACTGTTGGCCGTGGAGCGGCTAGCGGAGCCAAACCAAGGGCGGCGTCCGCCAACAATCCTCCCTGGCGCAATTGATAGGCCGAGGCAACGCATACCAGCCACACCTCTGGATCGATTTGGCCCGGCAGCTGATGCTGGATTTTCTCAACAGTCGCCGAAGCGAGTTGCTGAGCTAATTCAGCTCTTGTTGGTGCAGTGAACTCAGTGACCCTTAACAAAAATTCCCGGATCAGCGAGAAGTCCTCATCGGTGAGTCTGCCTACGTCAAGCGAGGCCACATACTGCTCAAAACCCACAGGGGAGTGAAAGGCGATAGGCGTAGTAGCAGAGCCAACCGAACGCGAGCGGATAACTACGGTGCCAGCTGACATGTCTCCAGAGCGCTGCCCATTTGAAGAAAACATTGCTGTGAGCAGCGCTATAGAACCGAGCGACAAGTAGAGATCAACGAGCGCAACAATGCCACGGACGACTGCCTGACGGGGTAACTCCGGCGAGCCATCTTGGTTCACAACACGAAGCCCAAACACTGCCTTGCCAGGACTACTTCCCCGCCATAGAACCTCTGTCAGGATCGGCAGAACAATGAGTCCCATAAACAGAACTAGACCGCTGAGCAACGCAGGGCTTGCACCAACGGCGGGCACCAGAACAAAAATCACTGAGAGCAATGCGATTGCAACCAATTGGCAGAACAAATCAAACAGCCGCGCAAAAGATCGAGTTGCTACACCAGCGGTGGGCAACTCAAGTAGTACTGCCTCGGGGGTAATTACTCGGGAACTCATTTGGGTACATACCGTACGATGTTTAGGTGGACATTGATCGGTTCGTGCAACTCAACGATCCCCTTTGGCGACGCCTTGGACAACTCAGCCGTCAAGGATCGCGATCCCTGCGCCGCCTCAGTGACGATGAGGTCACCGAGCTGGTGGGGCTTTATCAGCGGGTGTCAGCGCAGCTCTCTCACGCTCGCACTCAGTATGGCGACCCAGACCTAAACGCTCGGCTGTCACAGTTGCTGGGCCAAACGCGCATGGTGATTTACAAAAAGCGTGGCAATCCACTTCATAGTTTCAGTAGGTTTATTACTGAAACCTTCCCGGCCGCAGTGTGGCATTCGCGGCGCTTTGTGCTGGCAGCATTTGCTCTTTTTTTACTTCCCGCTCTGGGGTTTGGGTTCTGGCTTGCCAACTCCCCGGCCGTGCTCAATGCTGCAATCCCAGTTGAGTTGCAACAATCCATTGCGGATACCGAGTTCGAGAGTTATTACAGCTCAGATGCCGCCCAAAACTTTGCGGGCACTGTGACTATTAACAATATTCAGGTTGCCTTCTTAGCTTTTGCGCTGGGCGTTATTCCGATACTTGGTCCAGCGTGGATTTTGGCGAACAATGCCGTCAACGTCGGTGCCATGGCCGCAGTAATGCATCGCGCTGGTGAGGGGCCACAGTTCTGGGGTCTCATTTTGCCTCATGGATTACTTGAGATTGCCTCGATTATTATCGCTGGAGCGGCAGGACTCCGACTGTCCTGGGCGCTCATCGCCCCAGCAGATCGCACTCGGGCGCAGGCCTTCAGAGAGGAAGGAATGCGCGCTGTGGTCATGGTGATGGGCTTAGTGGGCTGTTTTATCATGGCCGGATTCATCGAAGGGTTTGTCACCCCGTCGGGGCTTCCCACTTCCCTACGAATTGCAGTAGGGGCTTGCGTGCTAGCGGCCTTCGTGAGTTATGTGGTTTTACTTGGCATGCGCGCAGAGAATAAAGGGCTCACAGGGCTCTTCGGCGAGCAGAGCAGAGACGAACTCGCCCAGGCCCAGGCCGAAGCAAACAAAGGAACTGTTGTCTCGGTTCGCTGACCAACTTGAGTGCTAACCACTTAAGTCTGCATTGCGCGGTTAGAGGCGACCAGTGCCCTTGGCCAGCAAGTATGCGTCTGCTAGGTCAGAAGCTAAGCGACTTGGTTCTGCGTCAATAACCGTGGCGCCAACTCCGCGCAATCGGGCAACTGTGCGGCGGCGTTCGGCGAGCGAGGCAATTGCTGCTGCTTGCCGGTAGACCACATCTGAGGGGTCCCCTTGTTGGTCATCAAGGGCTGTGCCATTTGCCCAAGCTTCAACCTGCGGATCTCTTACTCCGGCAACAACTACTAGGTGAGTTCGAGTAATCAGGGGTAGGGCTGGCAGAAGCGAAGCTTCAACTGCTTGGTCTACAAGATCGGTCAGTAACACCAACATTGTACGTCTGCGAAACCGTGAAATAACAAATGAGAAAGCGCCCGAATAGTCCGACTCTGCTAGTTCGGGTTCTAGCGCGAACATCGCCTGGGTTACCCGGCTAACTTGGTCGGTTCTCCGTGCTGGTGGCACTGTCGCGCGCACTTCACGGTCGAAGGCAACTAGGCCGCACTTATCACCGAGTCGGGTGGCTACAGCAGTCAGCATCATGGTCGCATCCATGGCATGTTCAACCCGTGGGACCCCGGCTACTCGGCCAGCCATCGTGCGGCCGTTATCCAACATCACAAGAACTGATTGGTTGAGTTCTGCGCGGTAAGTACGAACGATAGTCCTGCCCGTTCGGGCAGAAGCTGTCCAATCGATGCGACGGAACTCGTCGTCGGGGCTGAACTCGCGAAGCTGATCAAACTCGGTACCCCCGCCACGGCCCTTGGCCGAGCGCAGGCCGACTTGTTGGATTTTTGCTCGTTTGATCTTGAGTTCTGCCTGTTCTTTCGACCGGAAAGGCGGGTAGACGCGAAGGGTGGTAGCCAATGCCACCTCACGCTGGCTTGCGCCAAGGCCGAGTGGTCCCAGCACCCGCAACGTCAGCGTGTCTAAGTCAAAGCGCCCACGTCGCATTGGCGTGATCACCGTAGATACCGTTGCAGTTCCTCGCGCTGGCACCACAACGCTGAAACGTCGGGCTCGGGCCCGCAGCGAAGGAGCTAGCTGGTCTGCCACAGACAAATGCACCGAGCGTTTCGCCTCTGAGTGAATCTCCCAGTGCACAGTTGCTTTGTTGCCTGCCACAACTACCGGTGGGTGTTTGCGCGTGAGTAAAAGGTTGCGCGCCGGGGTGCTCAGAGCTGCATCTATCGCTGCCAGAAGTATTAATAGAAACGTCAGTGCAGCCACTGCTCCTAACACAGGAACATCATCTTTTGGGTAGGCCAATAACAGCACTGCAAGCGCGGCAGCCACTACAACTAGTCGACGTGTGGGAAGAAACTTCACCAGTCACCCTCCATCATCTGCTGCCTGCAGTGATTCGCAACGCCGCTACTGCAGTGCTCATCTTGGTGCGGGCACAGTGGCTAGGAGATTGTCTAACAACCCATCTGCAGTTACGCCGTCGAGTTCAAGTTCGGGTCGAATAATCAAGCGGTGTCTCAGCGTTGGCTTGACCACTGCTTTCACTTGGTCTGGGCTCACAAATGTTGCTCCCGAGAGCCAAGCCCAAGCTTTGGATGCATGCATCAGTGCGGCCGCTCCTCGAGGAGACACCCCGAGTTCAACAGAGGGCGAGTCACGGGTTGCCCGACACAAGGCCACGATGTACTCCAATACGGTGGGCTCTATGTGAATCTGTTCCACCTGCAGCCGGGCTGCTGCAACGTCTGCAGCATTTGCAACGGGCCGCACGCCAGCAGCGTCAAGGTCATGGGGGTTCATGCCGCGATGGTGGCGTGACAACACCTCGGTCTCTTCTTCAAAGCTCGGATAACCAACGAGCAACTTGAACATAAATCGGTCGAGCTGAGCCTCTGGTAGGGGATAGGTACCCTCTTGCTCAACGGGGTTCTCTGTGGCGATCACCATAAACGGATCGGGCAGCAGCCGCGCCGAACCCTCGGCGGTTACTTGCCGCTCCTCCATTGCTTCTAATAATGCCGACTGAGTTTTTGGCGGCGTGCGGTTGATCTCATCTGCAAGAAACAAATTGGTAAAAATCGGACCCTGTCGAAAGACAAAGCCGCCGCTGTTTCCCCCTGGATCAAGAACAAGCTGCCCGGTTACATCTGATGGCATCAGGTCTGGGGTGAACTGCACCCTTTTAAAGTCCAAGTCCAAGGCCTGCGCCATGGTCTTGACGAGCAGGGTTTTTGCAACGCCGGGTACTCCCTCTAGAAGCACATGGCCTCGAACGAGAAGTGCAGTCACTAGCCCCGAGAGGGTTCCCTCTTGGCCGACCACTACTTTGGCAATCTCGTTACGCAAGGCAAGCACAGCCTCACGCGGGTCACGCCCGGAATTAGGAAGTTGATCAGTGAGTTGGGACATGCAGTGCCTCCTGGCGGATGTCGTTGAGAGTCCGAGCGAGTCGGACTAGAGCATCAGCATTTGTAACAGGACCATCCTGTATTGCTGTGAGTATTTCTTGTTGATCCCGACTTGTAAGTTGAGCCAATCTCAAAGCAAGCACTGATTTTGGAACGTCAGGCGGGAGTCCGAGTCGCGAACACAGCACTCGGCAGGTCTCTCTTCGCAGAGATTTTGCAGCCCGCTCCGGGTTACCTTTGCGCCGCAGCAGGTCTCCAACAGCTACAACAAGTTCTGATCCTGCAATCTCTACTGGTGTTGTTTCAGAAATTGGCTTGCCGAGTCGCCTCCCTTTCCACCAAGCAAAAAGACAGAACGCCGCCGCGAGTTGTATCAAGAAAAGCTTTACCCCCGTAGGCAGCAGTTGTATCGGAGTTTGGGTGCCGTTGGCAGCAACCCCGTCCGAGGGTTGAGCGCTCACCATCACTAGTCGCTGCGGTTGTTGCGAACTAGTGGTGACTTGGCTGTTCTGAAGAAGCAGGCGCAACGCAGTAGCGGCATTGTCTAGCGGCAGTCCGCCAGATTCTTTATCTGGCTGCAGCCTGGCATTTACCCACAAGTAGGGAGATGCCAGAGTAATAATTTTGCCAGTCCCCACTGCCTGCTGCCGAATCAAAAACTGATCTCCTTGCAACCCGTAGCACGACTCGCCAGGCTCAGACTCGCCCGCCTGAATCGGCACGGCAAATGCTGCGTCAATTGGGCCCAGACCCTGAAGCGCTGCGATATTGCAAAAACCGGGCGGCACGGGATCTGCTGGAGTGCTAGCCAGATACTGTGAGTCAACGGTAGACAGAGCAGCCATGCCTGACGGCTCAGTTCGGGGTTCCCCAAAGACCACGGTGGCACCCGCAGATGCGGCGGCTTCAAAGCTTTCCAGCTGCGCAGCCGAGGTGAACTGTGGCGCTGGAATAAAAAGCACTAGGCCGGGTTGGGCCGTTGCTGTTGTAGCAGTTGCCTGCTCCGCTGTGACTGGATCTACTGATACACCTTCGCTCTTGAGCAACAAGGCCAATGCTTTGTAGCCATCCGGTGCAGCCGATTCAGGGTTGAATGGCACTGCTGGGGGTGAGAGCGCGGACAAGACAAGCAGAGCGGCAACTGCCAGCACCACCAGACCGACTGCTAGCAAAGATCCGCTGACGCCCTTGTTGTTCATACTTGCACCACCGCATCTTCAGATGGCGCCCTGTGGTTCTTCCGCTGAGCATCTTGAAGCACTTCTGCACCTAAGACGGCTGCCGAGGCCTCAGTAAACTGCTTGTTCTCTGCGGCGCCCGTTGGCACGTCTGCATACCACGCAAGCTCAAAGAGTAATGAGGCTTGATCAAAATCAGCTGAAGCTTTGGGTGTGGTCCTATCAAGATCTGAGCGGAGTTCGCCCGTGGTGCGCCCTGGAGTGTCTGGCAGTTGTTCAGTGTCTATCAGCTTGCGGATGAGGGATCGGTAGCGGTCCCGCAAGGCTTCTTTCCATTCCCCTAAGCGCTCATGACTCTCAGCATCAGATTCCCAAGCTGCTGCCGACCGGCGGTGCTCAATCAGGATCTCTGTGGGGTCCGCCGTGTCTTTCTTTGGAGCGCGAACGCGCTTGGCTATGGAGTAGGCAATTGTTGCAATCACTGCTGCAGCAGCTACGGCAATGATCACCCATGCAAGCAGTGTCCCGATGCCTCCGCCGAATGAGGCTCCGGGACCACTCGGTGCATTGATGTCTGGGTACAGCTTGCCAATCTGCTCAGCAAGCCAATCAGCGAAGCGCTCAAACCATGATTTTTTATAGCTAAATTCTGGGTCACTCATGACCTGTTCGACTTCACCCCGCACTGCTTCTAGGTCATCGGCGGGGTCTTGAGTTGCAGCAGGCTGCCGACTTGTAGTGGCGAGTCGGTCAGGGGCCGTCAGCTGAGGCGAGTCGGCTCTTGGGTGTGCCGGTTGAGCCCCTGCCGGAGTTGGCAAGACAACTGCACAGCCAAGCCCGAGCAGAACAAACAGCAGCAGACTCGGAGCACCAACTCGATTACCTAGCATTGGAACCACGCTGCTGACTCAGTGCGCTCAGTTGGCCGCGCCGGAGTCGCAGTTCAATATCAAAGCCTTCGCTTCGCGATCGCAACATGACGTATCCGCCGGCAGCCAAACACGCGCTGAGCGGCTCGACCAGTAGCAGCACTAAGGCGCTGATTTGGCCGGCGATCACCATCCAGTTCTCTGGTGGCGTGAATAACGCGAGCAGTGACAGCGGGCCAATCGACAATGAGAGCCGCAAAATCTGAGTCATCGCAAGACTCCCCAGAACAAAAAGAAGAGTCACGGCAAAAGCCGATCTTGTCAGGCGGACACTTCGCATAATCGCGGCAAGCGGTCCGAGCCGTTCTGCGCCCGCTGCAATCGAAGCAATAAAGAGCAAAGCATCTGCAATCAGAAATCCGACTACAGGGAGACACGCCATCGGAGCGCGAATAAGCAGTGAGAATCCAACAATGAGCGCGGCCACCCAACTTCGCTTGGCGGCGACTTTGAGCAGTTCAGAAAAGCTTGACTGGTATCCGTTCGCTAGCGACATCACAAGGTGACCTACGCAAATGCCTAGTAATGACAACGCAATGGTTCGCAATCCCAGCATAAGTACTGAAGCAGCCGAGGAACCACCGAGAGCAAGAACTGATGGCCCGATCACAGAGTTTGGAAGCTCGCTTGTGGAGTTCAATCCCAGCCGAAACACTGCCTCGAGAACTTGAATTGGTAAGAAGAAAGCAGCGGATAATCCGAGCAATGTCTTGAAACGGAATTCGAGTAACGAGAACCCAAAATCCAAGCCCGATAGAACACTCAGGCGCTTGGGTGGGTCCATCGGGTTTCTATCTTCGACACGAGCGGATCTGCTCGCAAGCAGTCGTTCTTGAGCTGCGGAATCTAGGCGCGAATCGGCCCGAGCAGTTGCTTGGCCGGCCACTCCTAGGTTCATCATCTAGCCACCATCTACCGATCTCTACCAATTATTTGCAACGGCCCTCAAGCTGCTTCTTACAGTTCCCAACCGCAAGATGAGAAGCTATCGGTTCTGAACAGAAAGACTGAGCCCTATGGATCAACAATTACCAAGCCAAGGATTTGACGCCAGCACCTACGGCCAAAGTTTTGCTGATGTCTACGATGCTTGGTACCCAGCTGATGTATCGACTCAAGCTGCCGTGACACGGCTGAACTCGCTGTGTAAACAAGTCGTCAATCAGCAGAGCGCAACTGCTGCTGTCGGCACTGCCCGGCTGTTGGAGCTAGGTATAGGTACGGGGCGTTTGGCGCTACCGCTTGTTGCTGCTGGCCATGAGCTGCACGGGATGGATTCCTCAGAGGCAATGCTCGAGCAACTTCGCCAAAAACCAGGTGCTGCCAACGTTGGCCTGACGCTCGGAGATGTTGCCGATCCCGCAGCGTGGCCACAAGGTCCGTTTGATCTAGTGGTTGCCGCATTCAACTTGTTATTCAACCTGTCAGAGGAGGGAGCGCAAGCATCTTTGTTTCGTTGCGCTTCGCTGGCACTCGGTTTGCATGGGCTATTTGTTGTCGAGGCCTTCATTCCGGCACCTTTAGAGGTAAATGAACGACGGCTCGCCGTTCGAGAGGTCAGCGCCGAATCAGTGGTTCTTATTGCCACTGATGCAACTGCTGAGACAGGACAGGTCACTGGGCAACATATTGAGCTTCGAGATGGGCAGCCCGTGAAACTGCGTCCATGGAAGATTCGCGTTTGTACTCCTCAGCAAATTGATGCCCTGGCCGCAGCGGCCGGACTCGAATTACAACAACGTCACGCTGACTGGGACGGTGCAGAGTTTGACCCACAAGGCACAGCCCATGTGAGCGTCTACCGCAAGATGATTCCTTAAGAAGCTGCCACCCACTCGCTCGGGCAGGCGACCAAATATCTCACGAGACTTCTGTACTTACTGCGACTGACTCCACTGGAATTTATCGGCAGAACATCGCCGAGTTGAACGCTCACAGGGGTAATCTCGGTAGACGCCTTCGAAGTTGGTTGGCAATTTGCTCGTTTGCATAGGCCGCCCATGCAACTGGAGTCGAGGTGTCAATCGGGTACAACAGTGGGCCGGGCGGAAGTGACTCAATAATTACTCCGGCCGCTCGTGCCACCACAAATGCCGCAAGGTCGTACGGGTGGGTGTGGAACCCTTCGGGGTGAAGTAGCGGCCGAGGGTCCAACACAGCAGAGACGCTGCCTGCTGCTACTGCCATCAGCTGCCCACCGCTACATGGGTACATGTCGTCGTACACCTCAAGGCCAGCTAGTAATTCGTCAGCCCAAGCCCCGATCGCCGCATGGCCTCCGGGCAACAATCGCACTACGGTGACAAAACTTCGTTCAAGGCTCGAGTCTTGCTTTGGCAACAGTGTTCGCTGTGTCGAAGTTTGCTCTGCTGTGAGCAGGTCTTCTTGCACGTTCAAGAAACCACTAGAATCTGCTAAGGCCACCATCGCGACTCCTGCACGTGCTGTAGGAATCTCTACTGCAGCGCCTACCTCAAGGTCTTCTAAAACTTCTGCAGACCGACCAGCACCCAAAAGAACCCAGGCACTATGCAACCCGGCAAGGTATCCGCGCGTGCCATCAACTGGGTCTGCCAGATAGGTCCATTGCTCGCGGGGGCTGCAGTGTGGATCGCCAATGATGACGGGTTCATCAAAGCCCTCGATGATGAGGGTCCCCGGCCAGCGGCCGCCACAGCGGCGAATAAGCGCAGCAATGAGAACCTCTTCTGCTCGGGCATCCACGCCGTAAACGTCATCGCCGCCTTCGGTGCGCACTACTCGGCGGTCAGTCGCGCTTTGGGGACCATGAACCGCCCTGCTTCGCAGAAGGTCCCGCACTTCTCGCCCTACTTCGGCAAGTTGCCGTGCAACGGCCTGAGTGGTGTCCGAATCTGACATCTACACAGTCTGCATCTTTGGGCTCTGCAGTTCTGCCAACCGGCTATCAGCGGGCTGATGAGCAGTAGGCAGTTGTTTGCCCTGCTCAAGAAACTGCCCCGGTACTCGTTACTGTGAGCGCATGCCAAGTATCACCGTCAACGTGGTTCTCGATGCCTCACCCCAAGAAGTGTGGGCAGATATCGAGAACATCTCATCTCATCCGGAGTGGATGGAGGATGCCGTCTCAATTTCGTTTACAAGTAATCAGCAGTCTGGCGCTGGCACAGAGTTTGATTGCGCAACTGCGATTGGCCCGTTCCGTCTGACTGACCATATGGAAATTACGAGTTGGATCCCCGCCAAAGAGATGGGTGTGAAACATGTGGGCCTCATCACCGGTTCCGGGGTGTTTCAGCTGAAGCCGATTGGCCCCGAAGGCTCGCCTACCCAAACTGCATTCGAGTGGACAGAGCGGCTGATCTTTCCGTGGTGGCTCGGGGGCCCGTTAGGCGCAACCTTGGCCAAACCAGTATTGCGTCATGTGTGGCGCACCAACCTAAAGAATCTTCAACAGCGCTACCCAAAATAACGCCCCAAAATAACGCCCCAAAAAAGTGTTTTGTCCTGCGAGGGACCCCCTATAGGGGGTCCCTCGCAGGACAAAACGGAGAATAGAGTCGGCTAGGTGCGCTGTACTGCGATCTTTCGTAGTTGGGCCTCGGCCAACAGCGCTCCTGGGCGGCTAGGCGCAAATAACACAGAGCTCACTTCGATCGGCTCTGATTCACCGCTTCTCCCGGAAATCGGTAGCAGCGGAGCCGGAAGGCTGAGATCAATCTGCAGTATCAACCCCGAGGCTCCAGAACTCAGGTCGCGAGCAGCAGTGCCCATTGGTGCTGGTCCAAGTCGATCGATGGTGTCTCGGCGAAACAAAGTGGGTTCTGCAAGCACGCTTGGGTCGACCAAGGTCATACCGGCTGGGACAAACACAATCCAGCGTTGACTCAGCCGGTACAGAGTGCGAAACCCCCAGAAAAAACTTGCGGCTCCGAGCCCTGCTAGTAGAGCGGCACCCATCCATTGCGATAAGGCAAGCAACCAAATAGCCCCGAGTAGTGGGCAAACGGCCAGCGCCCACACAAGTTGAATTGGCCCGAGCATTAGTGCGGCCGAGGGTCGCAGCGACATGCGGCGCTCATCGCCGTACGAGGATCCGTTGACAAACCCATCGCCTAGCTCGGCGGTATACGCCAGCACTACAAGCGCCGCTGCAGTTAGTAGACCAATCGACCCTAACCATGATGGCGAGCTGTCAGCAGAAACGGCTACTGAGATAGAACCAAACAACAGCGGAAGCGGGGCAAAGATGCGCAACACGGTCAGAGAGAGCGGCGTTTGTATCAGGCTGCACAGCAGTCCAGCGCCCCACAACAGCCAGACCGTAAGGCTGTAGACCCACACCGCAAGCTTTGGCTGCTCGACTAATGCGGTCGCTATGCAATCGCCGAGGGTGAACGGCAGAGTGAGCCACAACAACCTTGTTGCCCAAGTAGTTATTGAAGTATTCACAGCTTCAGACTTGCGCGAGCTTTGCACTGAGAACTAACAAAGTCATAATGGGTGAGCAAGTAAATCTTCCTTTTGGGCTTGCAACCTCGGTGGGTTCGCTGCCGTTTGAGAATAACCTAAATGCAGAAACCGCTGCAGACCATGCCATAGAATCCACCACAAAATCAGGCACAGAATCAGGCACAGATACTGCTACATGCTCTGCTCACAGCCGTTGCTCGGAAGCTGTCCGACTAGCGCTTCGTTCACAGCCGATCTTTCCAACTGCACCTACGTCAGCCGCTGCAGAATGGTCACTGCTCAGCCAGGCAATTGCTGGCCTAGACGGAATCAAAGCCGTTTCGCCTGGGGTTCTGGCTGGCCTGCAGAGTTCACATGAAATAGCTGGATGCGAACTCCTTACTCAGCTTGAGGCTCCGGCATTTGAACCCTTGCGCGGCTTTCTTGATCAACTTGGGTCACATAGCAAGCAACTCGGCGACCGGTTTGTCGGTGCCCGAATCGGCGTACTTGGCCCTGTGACTTTGGCTTTGGCGATGCGGGCTGCGGGGCTTGAGTCTGAAGTGGCCGTTGCTGTTGCTGCCAAGATTGTGGCGGCCCGATCTGTGGCAATCCTGCGCGCATATCGCGCTGCGATGCCCAATGCGGTACTTGCGGTTGTGATGTCTGAGCCAAGCCTTGTGGGCGCTATGCATCCCACGTTTCCGCTGTCTCCAACTCAGGTGCAATCACTGCTCCGCCATGTTGTTACAGCGATTGACGGGGTGCGCAGAGACCCCGAAACTCAAGGCCTGCTGATTGGGGTTCACGTGCCCGGTCGCACTGATTGGGAGACCATTGCGAGTTCGGGAATCTCGCTCATTTCGGCCCCTGCCGAAAGCGGTCTGACTGGTTGGTCTGCGACTCTTTCGGCATTTCTTGAAAACGGTGGGCGAATTGCTTGGGGAGCGGTCCCTGTCAACCAACCTTTGGGCTCCCGCGAGGAACTGCTCTGGCGTCGCCTGAGCGCTGTTTGGTGCCAACTCAGTGGTGAGGGAGTTGATCCGCTGTTATTGCGCAGCCGATCGCTGATTAGCCCGGAGGATGGTCTGGGACATTTTGGCGAATCTCAAGCAACTCTTGCACTCGGACTTGTGGACTCAATCTCGGTTCGAGCTCGTCGTCAAGCCATCGGAGCAAGGCTTTCGCTTGGCGCCTGAGCCTGGTTATTCAATGTCCCTAGGGGTCACTAAGTTAGGTGCGTGAATATCACCGGGCCAGATAGCGAATTGGATCCTGCTGGGCGAGTTGACTGGCTGCGCGAAGCCATCAAGGTGCACAACCAAGCGTATTACGACCGAGATGCTTCCATCATCGCCGATGCCGAATATGACCAACTGATTCGGGAGCTTCGCTTTCTTGAAGACGCTCACCCAGATCTGATTACCCCTGACAGCCCCACCCATTCTGGGGTTGGAGGCTCGCCTTCCGAGCAGTTCTCTCCGGTTAAGCACGGTCGTCGGATGATGAGCTTGGACAATGCAATGGACCTTGACGAGTTAAGGGCATGGGGAGACCGCACTGCTCGCCGTTTGGCAGACCTCGGCAATGACAAACCCGTGGCCTATGTCTGCGAGCTCAAGATTGATGGTCTGGCAGTCTCTATCCGTTACGAGCATGGCCGGCTGGTGCAAGCTGCAACGCGGGGCGACGGGCGCGTAGGTGAGGACGTGACTGCAAACGTGGCAGGGATAGCCGCTGTGCCGCAGATGCTTGGGCCGGGGGCGCCAGAGGTGCTCGAGGCCCGTGGCGAGATTTACCTTCCACTCGATTCATTCGAGGCGCTTCGTGAGCGGGTGATTGCAGAAAATGAGGAACTCCAAGCGAAGGGCAACCGCGTTCGACCTGTTCCGGTTAATCCGCGCAATGCTGGAGCTGGCTCGTTACGCCAGAAAGACCCGCAGGTCACGGCCTCTCGCGGATTGGCCTGGTGGTGCTATCAGCTCGGCGAAATTGTGGGAGCAGAAGAGCCACCAGCGCATTCTGCCGCGCTTACATGGCTCGCCACTATGGGAATCCCCGTTAACCCAGAAACCAAAGTTGTTCATGATCTCGAGGGTGTCTACCAGTTCTGCGCCTATTGGATTGAGCATCGGCACGAGCTTCCGTATGAGATTGACGGCGTGGCCATAAAGATCGATGACCTTTCCATTCAACAAGCACTCGGAGCCACGGCCAAAGCACCTCGCTGGGCGATTGCTTTCAAGCTTCCCCCTGAGGAGCGCACTACCACCTTGCTAGACATCCAAGTTTCGATTGGAAGAACTGGCAAAGCCACTCCCTTTGCTGTGCTGCAGCCAGTTTTTGTGGGCGGTTCAACAGTTGGAATGTCCACCCTGCACAATCAGGATCAGGTCCGCAATAAAGATGTGCGCCCAGGAGACACTGTGGTACTGCGAAAAGCAGGAGACGTAATTCCAGAAGTAGTGGGCCCAGTGCTTGAACTGCGCCCAGAGGGTCTGCCCGAGTGGAAGTTCCCAGTCAACTGCCCCTCGTGTGGTCAGCCACTGATTCGTCACGAGGGGGAGGCGCAGCATCTGTGCATCAACCCCGAGTGCCCACAAAAACGCTGGGCAAGTATCTGCCACTTCGCATCGCGTGGCGCCATGGATATTGACGGGCTTGGCGAACAACAGATTGCAGCTTTTCTTGAACTCGGATTGATTAGCGATGTTGCCGATATTTATTCGCTTCAAGCCGAACCCATTTTGCAATTGCCTGGCTACAAACAACTCTCAGTGCAGAACCTGCTCGCTGCTATTTCGAGTTCTCGGTCTCGTCCACTAGGAAATCTCTTGTTCGGCCTCAACATTTTGCATCTTGGCGCTGCGGGCGGGCAGATCATCGCTGCAGCCTTTGGGAACCTCGAGGCGATCATGGGCGCAAGCATCCAAGACCTGTCTGCGGTATCCGGAGTCGGCCCCGTGACTGCAGGGTCGGTCGTTAGCTTCTTTGCCGACTCCTCAAACCAGAACCTCATTAGGCGTTTGGTTGATGCCGGGGTCAACACGGTAGGGCCCGAGCGCTCACTCCTTCAGCAAACCCTGTCTGGCAAAGGTGTCGTAGTGACTGGCTCACTTGTTGGATTCTCTAGAGACTCGGCGGCCGAGGCCATAAAAGCGCGCGGTGGAACTACGCCAGGCAGTGTGTCCAAAAAAACTTTCGCTGTCGTCATCGGAGACGAGCCTGGAGCGTCAAAGCTTACGAAGGCCACTGAATTACAGATTCCGATGCTCAACCAGGAGCAGTTTGTAGAACTGCTCGATTCGGGGCGACTCCCGGCAACTTCTCTTGAACAGGACGCAGATACGTGACAATTCGTGCAGCAATATTTGATTTTGGTGGCGTCTTTGTTGACTCGCCTTTCGACGCAGCCGTGACTGCCGCAGCATCTCTTGATGTAGATCCGGCAGTGATGCTCGAGATTGTATTTGGTTCTTATGAACTAGACACTGATCACCCTTGGCATCGCCTTGAGCGTGGAGAGATTCCCCTTGAAGATGCGCGATCAATGATTATGCAAGCCTCCACTGCCCAAGGCGGACCGTTGCTTGACCCGTTTGAATTACTCATGGCGCTTGGCGGCGGCGGGGTACGCGAACAGATGGTGGACTTTGTGCGAGCGGCTCGTTCTGCGGGCTTAGCAACATCAATCTTGACGAACAACGCCCGAGAGTTCGCAGATTTTTGGCGGCCGATGCTTCCCCTCGATGAGTTATTTGACGATGTAGTTGACTCCTCTTTTGTGGGCTTTCGGAAGCCCGATCCCCGCATTTTCGAACTTGCTCTTGAGCGGCTAGGCGTAGTGGCAGCAGAGGCCGTCTTTATTGACGATGCGCCCGGCAACGTGGCTGCAGCGTCGCAGCTTGGCATTGCGTCGGTGCTGATTGGAACAAAGCGGACAGACATGCCACGTGCTATTGATGAGTTACATCAACTCACCGGCGTGCCTCGTTAGCGAGCCCGCTCAGGTTGCGTCGAAACACCAAGAGACTGGCGTTGCGGTGGATTCAAGCTTTAGCTCATCCCACACCATTGCAATCACACAGTTCTGGCCCGAGTTGAGCGTCTTAAGTGCCTTGCCGGGTCCGGGCTGATACAGCACTTGCCCAGTCCCAAGATCTGTAATCAATCCATCTTCCGCTGTGCGAATCTCGGTTCCGTTGATGCTTAGGGTGGCCTTGTATCCCTGTGCTAAATCCAGACCTACTTGGGCCTGTCGCAACACTTCATCGCCAGACGCGGGCAAGAGCCGTTCTACCGAGTTCGGCAGATTTTGAGAAGTGCTATCCATCCCTGTGGTGGCGGATTTGCCAGTAAAGAAAATTCCTACCAGAGCGCCGAGTATCAAAAAAGTAATGATTCCCTTACGCGCCCAATCGCTGGGTTCAAGGCGAGAACGAGTAGCAGCAGGGGTTTTGGTTTCACTCATCACCTCTAGGTTTAGCTTGTACCAGACCTGTAGTGGTAGCGGCTGTAGAATGAATCTGTGTCGTCCCCTCGCATCACCGATGAGACCGGGCGTGTGCTCGGCGATAGATACCGCTTGGCGGCCCCAGTAGGAACCGGCACGTCCTCGCGCGTATTTCTTGCTATCGACACCCAGCTCAAACGGCGCGTTGCAGTGAAACTCTTGCATGAAGCCTTGGCCGAGGATCAGGGTTTCTTGCAGAGCTTTCGCGCCGAGGCCCGAGCAGCCGGTGCTCTGAATCACCCAAACATCGTGTCTGTGTTCGATTGGGGAGAAGACACCTCGCAAGGCGTGCTTGTCCCTTATTTAGTCACCGAGTATTTGGGAGGCGGCAGCTTAAGGACGATGCTGGATCACAAGGGGTTGCTGAGCCACTCCCAGGCCCTAGTCGTTGGTCTACAAACGGCGCGGGCGTTAGCCCATGCACATCTACGTGGCCTGGTTCACCGAGATGTAAAGCCTGGCAATTTACTTTTCGATGAGGATGGCCGTTTGCGACTTGCAGATTTTGGTTTGGCTCGAGCGCTGGCCGAAGCTTCATGGACAGAGCCGAGCGGATCGCTCGCTGGCAGCACCCGCTATGCCTCACCCGAGCAGGCCTTGGGTAGGCGACTTGATGGCCGCTCAGATGTTTATTCGCTGGCTCTGTTACTTGTGGAGTGCGTTACTGGCCGGGTGCCACTGATGGGGGAGACCACTGCATCAACACTGGCGCTACGTACCCAGTCCGATGTTGAGTTGGATTCCTCTTTAGGTGGTCTGCGATCGGTTCTTGAACGAGCTTGCCGACTTGACCCTGCAGATCGACCAGAGGCTGCTGAGTTTGAGATTTCGCTGATGGCAGCGGCGGAAGAACTACCTCGACCAGAACCACTTCCGATTGTTTTGACCTTAGGTGAAGCCGAGCAGACTGTTGAGTTGCGACAGGTGAGTGGGCTTGGTTTAATTCAAGAACTACCTACAGGTCCTTTGCCTGACCAAACTGGCAGTTTGGATGAGTCCGCCCGAGTATGGGATCAGGAAGATCCAGCCACGCAAGCTAAGTCCGCTGCGTCTTTTGGATTAGCTGTTGATTCAGAACCGCAGTTTGCTGCTGCTGACCAGAGAAATACTGATCAGAAGTCTGCAGGCCTGGGACCTGATGGCCTGAGCGTTGCCGGAGTGCGTTCATCTGAGGGGACCGCAGTTGCCGGCGATGCCGCTCGGGCCGCTTTAGGTTCTGTTGGCCTGCAGGCCAGAAATTCGCAGTTGGCTTCAGACAGAAAGACCTCTGCGGCTGCCAATAACAAACCTTCATATAGACCCTCAAAACGAACTCTTGTGGCCGCCGCTCTAGCCGTTGTGCTACTTGCGCTGGCTGGTTGGTGGTTCTTTATTCGTGTGCCGGTTCATGATGTGCCAGACCTAGTCGGGCTCGACCTCAAGGTGGCTACTGCGCAAGCTACAGACTTGGGCTACAAAGTCGATTCCTCAACGAAGGACCGCCAAGATGGCACAGTGGCTGGACAAGTCCTTGAGCAGAGTCCAGCAGCGCAAAAGCCACTCGCAGAGGGAGAAACTCTGAAGCTCAAAGTGTCGCTCGGCGCCACACTGACTCTGCTGCCAGCGGTGGTTGGGCTACCCGAGCCCGAGGCACGTGCTGCACTCGATGTAGCAGGTTTGAGCGTTGGTGCAGTAGAGCGTTCAATCAACGAAGACGTTGCCAAGGACGCAGTGATTAGCATTGCCGCAGCGCCTGGCCAAGACCAGGTGAATGATCAGGGCGAGATTCCCAAGGGCACCATTTTGGATCTAGCCGTCTCAGATGGGCCGGCGCCGCGAATAGTTCCGCCAGGGCTCGTCGGTTCAACCGTTGATCAGGCACGTGCTGCGCTTGCTGCAGTTCAGCTCGAGGCTGCTGTGAATGAAGAGTTCTCTGAGTCTGCACCTCCGGGGTTCATTATCTCGTCGAACCATGAGGCCGGGACTGAACTGCCACGTGGGTCCACCCTGACGCTCGGGATGTCGAAGGGTCCGCAGCCTGTTGTAGTTCCAGATGTTCGCAACCTGACTGGTGCTCAAGCGGCAGCACAGATTGAATCTCAGGGGCTAACCGTGTCTGGCATCGAAGGCCCACCTTCGGGTTTGGTACTACAGACCGACCCCACTCCAGGTGAGTCGGTTGCACGCGGTACGTCAGTACGCATCTTCACAAAGAGATAGCAGCTCTCTGATGAAATGCGAACTCCTTTCATTCCGCTGAGCATCCACCACTCTCCGTGTTGCCGGGCCTACTTTAAGAGTCGCCAACGTTCGTCGCGTTGGGGTGGTCTGCTGGACGCGGTGTTCCCCAGCCTCCGCGAGGAAGCGGCCGCCCCAACGAGACGAACGGTTAGTTCTTGTAGCCCACCACGCGTTGCGGCCGCCAAAAACCCTAGCTACCGGGTACTTCTTTCAGGGCCACAGCTTTCAGGGCAACAGCCTGCAGGGCTTGTTGGCTCGGGCTCTTTATTCGGTCATTTCTTGGATTGCTAAGGCAACTGCTACAGCATTTGGATCTGCGGCTCCGGCCTGCAGTGCCATGAGCTTTGAGATGTCTCCATCCACTTTGATTTTTCCTGCCATGAATGCCTGCATACCAACTTGTGGGTTGCCCTCAACAAGGATTGCCTTGGCAGTTGCGTAATCCAACGTGACAGTCAGGTCTGGATTCTCGATGTGACCAAGGTCCATCTTTAGTTCACCCTCAGAGGTATCTATATGTGCTTTGATCTCACCCTCGCCAAAGGGCACTTCGGTAACGATCTGATTCATGCGCATGGAGTGAGCCGGCGGAGTGTCGTCCACCCCAGAGGCCTCTCGGATTGACTTGGCTTGGGCAATCCATTCCTCGGTCAGGAAAGCATACTTAGTCATTATTGCCCCTCTCTTGGCGGCAAAGGTGTGCCGGCTGATCAGTTGGTACCTAGCGCCGATCCAACAACAAATCGCTGAAGCCGACCATTGCTGTAGGACACTAGCGGGAGTGAAGGCCTAAAGTGCAGGCAAGCAAAACGAGCGGAGTTGTTATGAGTCAAGTAATTGCTGGAGCCGAGCCAATGAGCGCCGATGGCGGATCGACAGGGGTGCTGGTATTGCATGGCTTCACCGGCAACCCACAATCGATGCGGCCACTAGCTCAGGCCTTTGTAGATGCCGGTTACGCAGTAGAACAACCGTTGCTGAGTGGGCATGGCACCACAGTTGAAGACATGTTGGACACCACTTGGGAGGACTGGTCAGCAGACGCCGAAGCGGCCTATCAGCTGCTTGCGGCACGCACTGAGTCAGTAGTCGTGGCGGGGCTGTCGATGGGTGGTTCACTTACGTTGTGGTTGGCCACACAGCACCCAGAGGTTGCTGGGATTATCTGTATTAATCCAGCAACTCAAGTAGCGCCCGAAGTCAGAGACTTTGTTGCGTCGATGGTAGCGGCTGGCGACATTGTCATGGCTGGACTCGGCTCTGATGTTGCCGACCCGAACTCCCCAGAATCGGCGTATGCAGACACGCCGCTCAAGCCACTGTTATCCATGTTTGACGCTGCGATTCACACCCAGTCGGCCTTGCCAGGCGTGAAGTTGCCGTTGTTGTTGTTTACTAGTCCGCAGGATCATGTGGTTCCACCTACTGACTCTGATTACCTAGCCGAGGTTTACGGAGGCCCAGTCGAGCGTGTGAGTTGCGATCGCAGCTATCACGTTGCCACCTTGGATTACGACAAGGCGATGATTATTGAGGAGTCGATCAACTTTGTTCGCAAACTCAGTAAGCAGTAGCAGAGTCAGTCTGCTTGGGCGCTCCTGAGAGGGTAGAGCTAGACCAGTAGAGTAAAGAGTTATATGACCGAGCCCACACCGCTGCAGAACGACACTGCAGCCACCCAGACCGACCTGCAAACAGCGGCTGCGAACCGCAGCGAAGCGCGAATAACTCCCGAAGAGGTTGCCAAGGTTGCCAAGCTTGCGCGACTTCGCTTGACCGATGAAGAACTCACTCGCTTTACCGGCCAACTCGCAGACGTGTTGGAACATGCCGCAGACCTTGACTTATTAGACCTTGATGGAGTCGAGCCGATGGCCAGACCGATCCCTTTGGCCAACGTATTTCGAGCAGACATCCCCGGGCCGCTTCTGAGCCGAGAAGAAGTCCTAGCTGTTGCCCCGGCTACAGAAGACGGCTTCTTTCGTGTACCGCCAGTTCTTGGAGAATCAGAATGACCTCAGCGCTAGAGATAGCTGCATCGGTTCGCGCTGCTGAGCGCTCTGCACGTGAGGTACTCGATGAACACCTTGCGGTGATTGCCGAACGTGAAGCAGATGTTCATGCGTTCAACCTAGTAACGACCGAGCATGCGATTGCCGCTGCCGTAGCAGTGGATGAACTTGTAGCTCAAGGCGGCAACCCTGGACTGCTAGCTGGTGTGCCAGTTGCCATTAAAGACAACCTTTGCACTCGCGGAGTTGCAACCACTTGTTCCTCAAAAATTCTTCAAGGTTGGGTACCTCCCTATGACGCAACCGTGGTGAGTCGACTCGCCGCCGCTGGGGCAATCATGGTGGGCAAGACCAATATGGATGAGTTTGCAATGGGCTCATCAACCGAGAACTCGGCTTTTGGCCCAACTCGCAACCCTCATAACCTGAGCCTTGTGCCAGGCGGTTCCTCGGGTGGTTCGGCAGCAGCAGTAGCTGCGGGGTTTGCCCCTATCTCGCTCGGATCAGACACTGGCGGTTCAATTCGCCAGCCGGCGGCACTCTGCGGAGTGGTTGGGGTTAAGCCTACGTACGGAACCGTCTCACGGCTAGGCCTTGTGGCCTTTGGGTCTTCGCTTGATCAAGTTGGGCCATTTGCAAACTCAGTGGCAGAGGCTGCGCTGGTATGCGAGGTCATTGGTGGCCATGACCCAGGAGACTCCACCTCTATCCCGCAGGCGTTCCCCTCGGTGAGTGATCACCTGTCAGATGGTGTAGCGGGCATGCGCATCGGTCTGATTACAGAGATGATGGGTGAGGGGATTTCCCCAGATGTTGCGCAGCGAATCCGTGCGGCGGCCGAGTGCCTGGCCGCTGCAGGTGCAGAGGTTGAAGAGGTGTCAGTGCCTGCGGTGACCTATGGGCTGTCGGCTTATTATTTGGTAGCTCCAGCCGAAGCATCCTCAAACCTGTCTCGCTATGACGGTGTGCGCTACGGACTACGAGTAGAGGCGCCAACAACCGGCGAGATGATGGAACTCACGCGAACCGCAGGTTTTGGTGATGAGGTCAAGCGCAGGATCATGCTGGGTACCTATGCGCTATCTGCTGGCTATTACGACGCCTTTTACGGCACTGCACTCAAGGTGCGTACCCTGATTCGTCGCGACTTCGATACCGCCTATGAGCGCTTCGATGCGTTGCTCTCACCAACCTCACCAACCACAGCGTTCGCCTTTGGCGATAAGACTGCCGACCCGATGTCTATGTACCTCAACGATGTCTGCACGATTGCTTCAAACTTGGCGGGTCATCCAGCGATGTCTGTGCCCTACGGAGTTGGTACAGATGGCATGCCTGTAGGAGCTCAAGTGTTAGCACCAGCTCTTGGCGAACTCGCAATGTTTCGGGTAGCAGCAGTTCTTGAAGGGAGCTTGGTATGAGTATCGATCTTGATGTCTGGGAGATCGTGATCGGCCTAGAGGTTCATGCCGAGTTGGCAACAGCGACCAAGTTATTTTGTGCAGCACCGAATGATTTTGGTGGCGAGCCGAATACGCATATCGATGCGCTCACACTTGGCCTGCCCGGGTCACTCCCGGTGCTCAATGAACATGCCGTTGAGTTAGCCATTCGCGTTGGTTTGGCCCTGAACTGCACCATCAATCGGTCTGTGTTCTCACGCAAAAACTACTTCTACCCTGATCAGCCCACCAACTATCAGATCTCGCAATTTGATCTTCCTATCAACGGTGAAGGCTGGCTAGAACTGCCTAGCGGCAAGGTCATTGGGATTGAGAGAGCTCACCTAGAAGAGGACACTGGAAAGTCCACGCACATTGGCGGTGGCGGGCGTATACACGATGCCACCTACTCGCTGGTTGACTACAACCGAGCGGGCGTTCCGCTCTTAGAGATAGTGGGTAGACCAGATCTACGCTCCGGAGACGAGGCACGCGCTTATGTGGTCGAGCTACGAGCAATTTTGGTAGCGGTGGGGGCTTCTGACGGAAAGATGGAAGAGGGTTCGCTGCGCGTGGACTGCAACGTGTCGGTTCGTCGTCACGGTGATGCAGAACTTGGCACGCGCTGCGAGATCAAGAACATCAACTCGCTACGAAGCCTAGGTCGAGCAGTTGATTACGAGGCCGAGCGGCAGATTGACATGATTCTTGCGGATGAGCGCATAGAGCAACAGACCCGTCACTGGAATGAGGATGAGGGGCGCACGCTCAAGCTGCGCTCCAAAGAACAAGCCGATGACTACCGTTACTTTCCAGAGCCAGACTTAGTCGACTTGTTACCCTCTCAGGAGTGGATTGATCGAGTGCGTGCGAGGCTTCCCATCCTGCCGGCACAGAGACGCCTGCGACTTTGCGAACGCTCTGGAGCAGACCTTGCGCAGGCAGTGCTCATTGTGGAGCGCGGCCTAGATGATTTGTGCTTGGCAGCGCTTGAGCTCGGAGCCGATGCGAGCCGAACGATCACTCATGCCGAACACAACCTCTCAGACCCCAAGGCCCAAGGCCTAGACCCCAAGATGTTTGCCAAGCTCACCAACATGGATGCGGATGGCATCTTGAGCTCAACTCAAACCAAAACCGTACTTGCCGAACTCGTGCAACTCGGGGGCGATCCAGCGGCCATTGCAGACTCGCACGGTTTTAAGGCCATGGACTCTGGCGAGCTTGATGCTGTAGTTGATCAACTCATTGCAGAGAATCCTGAGCAGTGGCAAAGGTTCTGCGAGGGCGATCCTAAAATTTCTGGCTTCTTTGTAGGTAGAGTCATGAAAGCAACTCAGGGCCAAGCCGACGGAAAGGTCGTGGCCGGGTTGCTTTCCGAACGGATCCCGACAGCCCCCAAGGAGTAATCACATGCACGGGCAGTCCAAGCCGAAGATTCTGGCTGTGACAGTTCTGCTGCTTTCGATTCTTGCTTGGTCGGTGCTAGCTGCTGGGTGCAGCACTCCTCGATCAGAGGACACTCAAGAACTGCCCGAAGACCTCTCAGATGTAACTGTGGCAGGAGTGCCGCCCACCTTTCCGCCCAGCACGCTCTACGACGGCTCGGGGTTTAGTGATGATGCCAATGTTTTACTGCAAGAAATTGCTGCCATCCAGACCGAGACAGATCTCTGCGTAATTCTCACTGGCAAGGCATTTCAGCCATTGCTGGCAGGAAACCTCGACACCACCAATTTAGTGACTAGCCCCTCTGGGCTGACTCAGTTGTTGATTGCATTCAATTCCATTTTCGCCCACATCGAAACCATTGCACCCGTTGCTGTACAGCCAGCCGCTGCCACGCTCAATGATGTTTGGACGCGGATTTCTTCGCTGAACTCGGGAGCTGCGAGCAACCAAACGCAAGTTGATGCAATCCTGATTGAGCCGCAGACAGTTGCTGCGTATGAGTCGCTAGCAACTTGGGCTGCTGCTAACTGTGACCTAGCACCGCAATAGGCGAGTTGAGTAGAGTTGCGAAATGTCTACTATCTGGCAACTTATTGAGCAGCGCGCATCGCAAACCCCAGATGCAACCATCTTCATTACCGAAGATGACACTCAGATGACCTACGGCGAGTTTCGCGATGCGGCGCTAGTCTGCGCTGCAGGCCTAGCAAGTCTTGGGATTACCTCAGAGACTCGAGTCACTTGGCAGTTACCAACCTGCATTCCCGCCATCGTGGCCTCTGCCGCTCTTGCACGCCTAGACGCAGTGCAGAGCCCCGTGCTGCACCTATACCGAGAGAAGGAACTGGGCTTTGTGATGCGGCACACTCAGGCCGAGTTCTGCCTGGTTCCGAGTGTATGGAAGGGCTTTGACTTCACCGCCATGGCAACTTCACTTGCTGCTGAGATGAAGCCGGCAGCAGTTGTGCTCAGCTTGGACTCGCTGCCTTCAGGAGATCCCAAAGATTTGCCACCCGTTCCCGAGTTTGCGGCAGGTGAGGAACCTATTCGATGGATCTATTCGACCTCGGGTACAACCTCAGACCCAAAGGGTGTACTGCATACCGACGCCACCCTCATTGCGGGCGGCCAAGGCCTAGCTGATGCCCTACAGATGACGGCTGCTGACATTGGCTCGGTGGCTTTCCCCTTTGCACACATTGCCGGACCCGATTATCTAGTGATGATGCTTATCAGTGGAATGTCGGCAGTGCTCATTGAGGCCTTCAACCCAGTAGATGCGGTTGCGATATATGCAAAGAACTCCGTGACTATGGCCGGGGGAAGCACAGCATTTTATCAGATGTTCTTGGCCGAACAGCGTAAGCAACCTGAAACCAAAGTAATGCCCTCGCTACGAGCTCTCTCTGGCGGTGGCGCTCCGATGCCCCCCGAGATTTATCGAGAGGTGTTCAATGAGATGGATATTAAGGTCTGTCACGGCTACGGCATGACAGAAATACCCATGATTACTCAGGGGTCGCCCACCGATTCTGATGATCAGCTTGCACACACCACCGGAAAGCCCGTGACTGGTGCAGACCTGCGCATCGTGGCTGAGGATGGCAGCTTGGCACCTACCGGAGCCGACGGAGAGGTGCGGGTAAAGGGTCCAATGGTGACCAAGGGCTACACGAATCCAGAACTGACCGAGCAGGCATTTGATGATGAGGGGTATTTCCGGACTGGCGATATTGGTCACCTTCGTCCCGATGGTCACCTAGTGCTCACCGGCCGAATGAAAGACATCATTATTCGCAAGGGTGAGAACATCTCTGCCAAAGAGATCGAGGACTTGCTGTACTCACACCCCGGTGTGGGCGATGCTGCAGTTATTGGTCTGCCTGACCGGGACCGCGGTGAGCGGGTCTGCGCCGTAGTCGAGCGGCCAGCCGATGGTGATGTCATTACCTTTGAGCAGATGGTTGAGTATCTAGCCGAGCAGGGTCTGACCAGATTCAAAACCCCAGAACAACTCGAGGTAGTGGATGCACTTCCACGAAACGAGACGCTACGCAAGGTGCTGAAGTATCAGTTGCGAGATCAATTTGCTGATCAGCCCTGGCCGTGACCGCCACCGGAGAGCTCCAAGTTCGTCCACTACGCCATGGTGAACTTGAGCTGTACCACCAGATCAATGCTGCCTCATTTGGCCTTATTCTTGACCCTGCTCAACTCGAATCCAAACGGCTGCTAGTTGACTATGACCGCTGGTACTTAGCTGAAATTGCTGGCGAAGTTTGCGGTGGAACTGGCTCGTTTCATACCGAACTCACACTGCCAGGTGGCTCGACGGTTCCGGCAGCCGCTGCTAACGATGCGGGGGTCTTGGCAACTCACCGCCGACGAGGCGTGTTCTCGGCCCTGATGGAGCGCCAACTTCGCGACCTTCGAGACTTGGGCGAGGTGGTTGCTCTACTACATGCCTCAGAAGGGTCCGTGTATTCGCGATTTGGCTACGGCGTAGCCACTTCTGTTCGACAGGTCAATGTGCAGAGTCGCAGGGTCGAGTTTCGATCGGATTGCCCGGATACTTCCGGAAGAACTCGCATTGTTGATCGCCACGCGGCGATAGAGGCTTGCAGTGCAGTGCACGCACGTGCCTGCACTCAGCGAGCGGGTGGAATAGCGCGCAGCGCTGACTGGTGGCAGCTAGTCCTAGGCGATGCAGAATCGTTTATGGGTGGGGGACTGGGGCGACTAGTTGTGCTGCACCTTGATGAATCGGGGACTGCAAATGGTTACGCGATTTATCACCTGGTAGAAGACTGGTCCACGGGCCAAGCAGAGCATGTATTGGCGATTTGGGAGCTACTCGGAGAGTCAATTCCCATCGAAGTAGCGTTGTGGAAGTTGTTGTTGAGCCACGATCTTGTGACTCGAGTGCAGGGTTACATTGCTACTGACCACCTGTTATGGAATGTGGTTGAGGACCCTCGTCAGATTCACATTGACTATGAACAAGACCGCCTCTGGTTACGTCTGCTAGATGTCGAAGCCGCACTCTCGTCACGCAGCTATGCAGCGTCCGAGATCCTCGGCGGAGTTGGTTCCTCCAAGCTGAGTTTTGGTGTTCGAGATCCACTGCTGAGCGAACTGGCGGGCTCGTACACCCTAGAAGTTGACCAAGGTGTGGGTACTTGCAGCCGGAGTGCAGCACCAGCTGATTTGCTGCTCGATATTTCTTCACTCAGTGCATGTTGTCTTGGCGGAAGTTCGTTTCGGCGTCTCGTTCGAGCCGGTCAGATAGTTGAGATCACCGCCGGTGCTGCCGCGCTTGCAGATCAATTATTTAGCATCGATCCATTGCCATGGTGCTGGGTCTGCTTCTGAGCCATCATGCAGAGGTGACTACCGAGCCGACAGTGCCGCCTGAATCCACCGAGCCTGAATCCACCGAGCCTGAATCCGCCGAGCCGGAATCCATCGAGCCGGAATCCATCGTTCCTGATCTGCCACCTGCTGAACTTCCGGACCGAGTCGTGCGCCGACCTCGGGCTGCTCGAGTATCTCAAGAGTCCCTGAGCTCTCCATTGCTCTCGGGTCGGAGCCTTCAACCAACGGTTCCACCCGACCGGTGGGCAATTCTGTCTGAGCATCGCTCCATAGTCATCGGCTCTTTGGTGTTGGTGCTGCTCGTTGCGGTGGTGGCTCTCGGAAAAATTGCTGCTGATTCAGCAGCAGACTCCGATACGGCTCAGCAGGCTGCAAGGATTTCTGAGCTGCTTCAAGACGCAACTCCGGATGATTTTTTGGCCTTTAATTCAGGAGTAAAGCAGCCTGGTTCACTTGCTGTGCAAGTTCGAGACCAACCCGGGTTTGTCAATATCAGAGCAGGCGCTGACTTGTCATTTATCCGGTTTCAGCCTGCTGGTTGGTGGGCTGGCTTTACGGAGCGTTGCATCGTGGCTGAACTGACATCCGCTGGCGCCAAAGTGAGTGTTCCAAAAACTGCCTGTGTTCGGGTGCTAGCGCCGGGAACCTGACCGCGTAGATCGGCGGCGGACCGCGTAGATTACTGCCATGACTGATCAACCAGATATGAAGACTCGTTCGCACGAAGTCACCGACTTTCCGAGTCGAGCCCCAGCGCGGGCCATGTTGCGCGCCACAGGCATGACCGATGACGATTGGGACAAGCCGCAGATTGGTGTGGTGTCTTCTTGGAACGAGGTCACCCCGTGCAATATGCCCTTAGCGGATTTAGCTAAGCGTGCAAAAGCAGGAGTTCGCTTTGCGGGGGGCTACCCGATTGAGTTCAACACCATTGCAATTTCTGACGGTATTTCTATGGGTCACGAAGGCATGCATGCCTCGTTGGTTTCTCGTGAAGTGATTGCCGACTCGGTAGAGACAGTGATGCACGCCGAACGCTTTGATGCGATGGTCACGTTTGCCGGCTGCGATAAATCATTGCCCGGCATGATGATGGCCATGGCCCGACTCAACCTGCCATCGGTGTTTTTATATGGTGGTTCTAAATTGCCCGGAAACTACAACGGCAAAGTGCTCGACATCGTCTCGGTGTTTGAGGCAGTAGGGGCCTATGCGGCAGGTACCATCGACGCCGAAGAACTAGATCAGATTGAGCGGAATGCCTGCCCCACCATTGGTTCCTGCGCCGGCATGTTTACGGCCAATACAATGGCCTCTGTAGGAGAGGCCCTTGGCCTGTCCCTGCCTGGTTCGGCCTCGGCCCCTGCAGTTGACCGTCGCAGAGATGATTACGCGTATGCCTCTGGGGTTGCCGTCATTAACCTGTGCAAGCTCAACATCCGCCCCCGAGACATCCTGACTAAAGCTGCATTCGAAAATGCCATTGCAGTAGTTATGGCTCTTGGGGGTTCAACTAATGCTGTGCTTCACCTGTTGGCAACTGCTCATGAGGCAGAGGTTGAACTGCACCTTGACGCGTTCAACAAGATTGCAGCAAAAGTTCCACATATTGCAGATACCAAACCTCACGGCAAGTACCACATGCTCGACGTTGACCGCGTAGGCGGAGTCCCTGTTGTAATGGCAATGCTGCTAGAGGCAGGCCTCTTGCACGGTGACGAGATCACCGTGACTGGCAAGACAGTTGCCGAGAACCTGGCACTTATCAAACCGCCTGGACCAGACGGAGAGGTTATTCGCCCACTCTCAAAGCCGATCCACGATTTGGGTGGTATCGCGATTCTGACAGGCACTCTTGCGCCCAAAGGATCTGTGGTCAAGGTTGCAGGAATCGACTTTGATTTCTTTGAGGGACCGGCCCGAGTGTTCAACGGCGAGGAATCTGCCATGGAGGCCGTGTTGGCTGGTAAAATTAGCGCCGGCGATGTTGTGGTGATTCGTTACGAAGGCCCCAAGGGAGGCCCCGGGATGCGCGAGATGTTGGCAATCACGGGTGCAATGAAAGGCGCCGGCCGAGGTGGCGATTCTGCGCTCATCACCGATGGGCGATTCTCTGGAGGTACTCATGGTTTCTGTATCGGTCACGTTGCCCCAGAAGCTGTGGTTGGTGGACCAATCGCTCTAGTTGCCGAGGGTGACATGATTCGCATCGATGTGCGTAATCACTCAATTGATGTATTGGTTGACGAGGCAACACTCGAAAGTCGACGGGCAAACTGGAAGGCGCCAGAGCCGCGTTATACAAGGGGTGTGATTGCTAAGTACGCAACGCTCGCTCGCGGGGCCGATCAGGGTGCGATTACTTTGCCGTAGAGCTCCCTGCCCATCCCGTCATAGTCCACCTTCCGGTACCACTTGTAATGCTTGCAACTCTTGGAGCCTTGGTCATGTTGATCAGGCCCTCTTTGCGCAAGACGTACGAGTTTCCTGTCGCTGCGTTTGTAGTGCTTTCTGCAATCGCCACGCAATTGGCCTTGAATTCGGGTCAGGCTCGCGAAGAGCGTCTGCCAAAATCTGATCTGATCGAAAGGCATTCTCAAATTGCGGAGCAGGCTCGACCGTACATCTTTATCTTTGCGATGCTCATGGTCGGTGTGGTGATTTTCGACTATCTAGACCGACGAAGCACTCAGGCTGCTGACGCCGCTGCTAGCAGTGCCCGAGCTGATGAGGGCTCTGCTAGCGCCGATAGGCCAAACTAGAGCGGTGATGACGCAGTGAACCAACCAGTGGCCGGGTGGCCAGCAATTGTTGCAAGAGGGCTGAGCAAAAAATTTGGTAGTCGCTTAGCTGTACGCTCACTAGATGTTGACATCCCTGTCGGTAGCTTTTGCGGGCTGCTTGGGCCAAACGGATCTGGAAAAACCACCACCCTGCGCATGGCAGCTGGCCTGCTTCGGCCCGATGCAGGTCAGGTATGGGTAGCGGGGCATGAAACCTGGACTGACCCGGTTTCAGTCAAAAAACTTCTGGGCGTGGTGCCCGACCCGCTAAACCTTTTTGACCGACTGTCGGCGCGTGAGTTATTGCAGCACCTTGGAGAGCTACGAGGAATCGACCGTGTGGAGGTGGCCCGGCGCTCGGAGGAACTCATCTCTGTGATGGATCTGAGTAACTCAGCAGATGAGCAGATTGGTGGCTATAGCCACGGGATGCGCAAAAAAACTGCAATCGCTGCGGCGCTGCTACATCGCCCCGCAGTGTTGCTGCTCGATGAGCCATTCGAGGGGGTGGACCCTGTTTCTGCGGTCGCGGTTCGCACTATGTTGGATCGCTATCGTGCCGCCGGCGGAACCGTGGTGTTCTCTTCGCACGCAATGGACCTTGTTGATCGCATGTGCGACTTTGTAGCAGTGATGGCTCATGGAGAACTTCTGGCAGTTGGTCCAATTGAGCAACTGCGTGGCGGCGGCCGCCTAGAGGAGGCGTTTATCTCAATGATTGGCGCTAGCCCAGTAGACCCAGCGAGCCTGAGTTGGCTCGATAACCCCAACTCGTGAGTCAGTCAGCATGGGCGCTTGCTCGCCTAAAATGGGCGTTGCTGCGAGCCGCAGTAAAGGGCAGCACACAGCAGCGAATCCAGATTGGTCTGTCATTTCTGCTTTCAGTCGTGTTTGGTCTCTCGGCCTTTGGCGTCCTTGCCACGCTTGATCAACGCTCAGCGAGTGCTAATCAGATTCTGATTGTTTTGCTTCCAGCGACGGTGCTTGCCATCGGCTTGTTGTCTTCGGCGGCTGGTGTGGAGTCGACCATCGACGCTCGCCATCTTGCATCTGAGCCACTGACTCGCTCGCAGCTAGGAATAGGCCTTTTAGTGAGTGCAATAGTTGGCCCGCCCACGTTGCTTGCGGTGTTGGCCGCTGCTGGAATTGCAATTGGCTACTCGGCAAATACCCCCCTTGGGATGATGGTGCTGGGTTGCGCCATCCTGGGCTGGCTGTTCACCTTGCTGGTCTTTAGCCGCACCATGGCAAACCTGCTTGGGGCCTGGACTACGGGTAAGTACCGGCAGGTTGCTCAGTCGTTAGCAACGCTTTCAGCACTTTCGGTTTGGTTTATTGTGCAAGTGCTCAGTCGGCAGCTTGCGAGTTGGACTTCGCAGAGATGGGAGCAACTCGCCGATATCGTCAGGTGGACACCACCGGGGCAGTTAGGGCTGGCAATAGTGAACGCGTCCGAGCCTTCACAGGCAGCAGTTCACTTGCTGCTGGGTCTGTCATGGTTGCCTGTTTTGGTGTGGCTCAATGTGCTGAGCACTGAGCGACTGGCATTGAGCTCTCCTCGTCCCGGTAGTGGCGGCCGAAAAATGCGAACGGGGTTTAACGGGTTGCGCTCAGGGGTGTACGCAGCTTTCCCTCAGAGTGATGTAGGAGCCATTGCCGCTCGAACAATTCGCACAAAGTTCAGAACTCCTCGTCAGGCAGTCAACACCATAACTGCGCTTGCGATTGGCGCAGGGATATTTGTGGTGGGGCCGCTACTTGATGGAGAAATTGGAGATCCTCGAACAGTAATGCTTGGAGGATTGCTTTTCTTTGCAGTTCTCTTTGATGGTAATAACAGCTTTGGTGTGGACGGCCCGGCACTCTGGATTGAGATACAAGCAGGGGTCGATGCTCGAGTGCTTGCCCGGGCAAAAGTGCTGTCTTCAATAGTTGTCATGGCAGTTCCGGCAGCGCTACTGCCGCTGGGTTTAGCAGCCATGAGCGGCGGCTGGAAGTGGTTGCCTGCCGCATGGATTCTGGCAGCTGGCTCGCTTATGGGTGCTGCTGGAGTCTCGGTGGGAAGTGCTGCACTGGCACCTGTTGCAGTTCCAGAAAGCCCAAACCCGCTTGCTGCCGGTGATACGGGCCAGGGCTGTGCGGCTGGGGTGATGCTGAGCCTTGGATTGTTGGTGCTGCTCGTGGCCGCTGCCCCTGTAGGGGCTGCTGTGCTCTATGCAAGCAGTAGGTCAACCTTGTTGACTACCGCTGTATCGCTGCTGTCACTAGTAATTGGCCTAGCTTTAATGTGGGGCGGCACAGCTACTGCTACGAAGCGCCTTGCCGGCCGCGAGGCTGACTTAGTTGGACATATCACGCCAGCCCGCTAGGTCTAGCGCTCTAGTTGCAGTCTCTTGACCCAGGCGCCGGACCCGTCGCTATTGGTTGCCCCGTGGCCCAGACTTGCGCCACCGTCGGCCCCGCCAACGCAGTGTTTCTCGAATAGCTACTGCTGCAACAATTCCGCCCGCTACAAAAAATATTGCCCATTCGCTCACCGTCTGAAGGTACCGCGAATTTGCAGGTCGTCAGTTCTTCGGCCTGTTAGGGCCGTCAGTTTTGGTACTCACTCTGCCCGGGTTGTCAATCGGTCCCGCTTCGCGGCAGACTGTATACGTGACTACTTTGCATCTTCTTCTCGTACCCTCCTGAGGCACGTGACCGGAGATCCAATCCGCGTGCGTGCCGACAACCTCCTTAGCGGGAGGTTGTTGTGATTTTCAGAGCAAGTTCAGCCCAGTGCCAATTACAGATAAGCCAGGAAAAGCGACATGAACACCAATGGTGGACAAGCCCTAATTAAGTCCCTCGAACTAGAGGGAGTTGAAGTAATCTTTGGCCTGCCCGGAGGAGCGATTCTTCCGGTCTATGACCCGATCCTTGATAGTCCCATTCGCCACGTGCTGGTTCGCCATGAGCAAGGTGCGGGCCACATGGCAGAAGGGTTCGCGCACGCAACTGGTAGGCCCGGCGTTGCCATGGTGACCTCGGGTCCAGGTGCTACCAACATCGTGACTCCGCTAGCTGATGCCTATATGGATTCGATTCCAATGGTGGTTATTACTGGTCAGGTTCCCTTGCCTTCTATCGGCACTGACGCTTTCCAAGAATGCGACACCGTCGGGATCACTCGCGGAGTTACTAAACACAATGAACTCGTCACGCGGGCTGAAGATATCCCGATGGCCATTCGTCAGGCATTCCATATTGCAACCACTGGTCGACCTGGCCCCGTGTTGGTGGACATTCCCAAAGACATCGTCGACCCAATGAACCCGGCCTCGGCCATGAACTGGAATTGGCCAACAGACGCCGAGGTTTCTTCGAGCTTGCCTGGCTATAAGCCGACCAGCAAAGGCCACCCAAAGAAAATCAAAGAAGCAGCTGCTCTGATAGCGACTGCTCGCCAGCCAGTTATTTATGCAGGTGGAGGCATTCTTAAAGCTCGAGCTGCAGAGGTACTGCGCAGCCTCGCCGAACTCACGGGCATCCCGGTGGTGACCACTTTGATGGCCAGGGGTGCGTTCCCCGATGACCATGAACTCTGCCTTGGCATGCCCGGCATGCACGGCAACTACACAGCAGTGACTGCTATGCAAAAAGCCGATCTGTTGATTGCCCTCGGCAGCCGCTTTGATGACCGCGTTACTGGCAAGCTCGACGGGTTTGCGCCTGGGGCAAAGATCATTCACGTTGATATTGACCCCGCAGAGCTTGGCAAGGTGCGCCGACCTGATGTGCCAATCGTTGGAGACTGTCGACTAGTCATTGAAGAGATCATCAAGGCACTCAATGCGCTTGGCGGTGCCGAGAGTCGCCTGGATATCACCCCTTGGCGTCAACAAGTTTCTGCTTGGCAAGAGCAATACCCGCTTGTGTACGAACAATCCCAAGATAGCGGGTTACTCAAGCCGCAGTACGTGCTTGAACAACTCCGAGATCGCTCCCCTGAAGACACCATCGTTACATCGGGTGTGGGGCAGCATCAGATGTGGACGAGCCAGTATTGGCGGTTCAATCACCCCTATACCTGGGTTAACTCCGGCGGCTTGGGCACTATGGGGTTCTCGATTCCTGCAGCAATTGGCGCAAAGGTCGGCCGACCCGATCGCACTGTTTGGGCAGTGGACGGTGACGGGTGTTTCCAGATGACTGCTCAAGAACTCGTCACTGCTGCGACTGAGCGGATTCCGGTCAAAGTCGCGCTGTTAAATAACGCGTATCTTGGTATGGTCCGTCAGTGGCAAGAGATGTTCTACGAGGAGCGATATTCAGAGGTTTACCTGTCTCCTGACCTGCCCGATTATGTGAAGTGGGCCGAGGCCATGGGGTGTGTTGCGCTTCGTGTTGAGTCCCCAGATGAAGTTGGCCCTGCCATTGACAAGGCCAATGAGATCAATGATCGACCAGTCGTGCTTGAGTTCCGCACCGATGCCTCAGAGAAGGTTTTTCCGATGGTTTCTCCAGGAACAAGCAATGATCAGATTGACTTGGGCCCCTTACAGAACGGACTCGGCCGATGACTTTGCAATCCATGACTAGTCGGCGCGCAGGATCTGTTCCGCCTAGGTACCACGTGTTATCGGTGCTTGTCGAGAACCGGGCGGGAGTCTTGGCACGAGTGTCTGCGTTGTTCGCCCGCAGGGGGTACAACATCTACTCGCTTGCAGTAGCGCCCACTGATGACGAGCGATTTAGCCGCATCACCGTGGTTGTTGACGTAGAGCAAGCGCCACTTGAACAAGTCGTGAAACAGTTAAACAAACTCATTCACGTCATCAAGATCTCTGAACTCGATCCGCGTGATTCAGTTGAGCGCGAACTCATGTTGGTCACAGTGAAGGCACCTGCAGAGGTTCGCGGGCAGATCATTGAACTCATTGGAGTATTCGAGGGCCGCATCATTGATGTTGGTCACGATGAGCTGGCACTTTCTCTTGATGCGCACCCCGATCGACTTGATGATCTCGAAGACCTGTTGCGACCCTTCGGCATTATTGATCTGCAGCGAACAGGGCGAGTTGCTTTACCTAAATTAGAACGAAGCTAGTTTCCCTTCTACTGTGTTATCTCAGGCTGCACGGCACTCCGCAGCTAAGTCTTTACAAACTTTTCTACCAAGGTCACTACAAACCAGAAAGGGCTGAAGAAGCTCATGGCAAACGTCTATTACGAAAAAGACGCTGATCCGTCAATCATTGCTGCACGAAAGGTTGCAGTGCTTGGCTACGGATCTCAGGGCCACGCTCATGCTCTGAACTTGAAGGAGTCTGGTGTTGACGTGCGCGTTGGGCTGCGAGAAGGTAGCTCTTCTCGTGCCAAGGCCGAAGAAGCTGGGTTACGCGTCGTCGACATTGCGACTGCAACGGCAGAGGCCGACCTCATCATGATTCTGCTGCCCGATACCGATATCGGCCCCGTGTACAACGCAGAGGTTGCCCCCAATCTTCAAGACGGTGACGCTCTGTTTTTTGCTCACGGATTTAACGTTCGTTTTGGATATGTCAAAGCACCCGAGGGTGTTGACGTTGCCATGGTTGCGCCGAAAGGCCCTGGTCACTTGGTGCGCCGCACCTATACCGAGGGAGGTGGCGTGCCTTGCCTAATTGCGGTTTCCCAGGATGCAACTGGTGGGGCTAAGGCTCTTGCATTGTCGTATGCAGACGCAATCGGCGGATCTCGAGCGGGTGTGCTCGATACAACTTTCGAAGAAGAGACGGAGACCGACTTGTTCGGTGAGCAAGTGGTCTTGTGCGGTGGCCTGACTGCACTAGTGCAGGCTGGATTTGAGACCCTTGTCGAGGCTGGCTACCAGCCAGAGTCTGCCTACTTCGAATGCTTACATGAACTCAAGCTGATTGTTGACTTGATGTATGAGCAAGGCATTGCTGGAATGCGTTACTCAATCTCTACTACAGCGGAATACGGAGACCTGACTCGCGGGCCTCGCGTTATCAACGCTGCTGTCAAAGCAGAGATGAAGAAGATTCTGAGCGAAATCCAGTCGGGTGAGTTCGCCGCTGAGTTCGTGGGCGAGGTCGCATCGGGTGGCGCCAACTTTGCTGCTCTGCGCGAAGCTGGAAAAGCTCATCAGATTGAGACCGTCGGTTCAGATTTGCGCAACATGATGCCGTGGATCTCTGCTGGCAAGGTCAAGGTCGAGGATATTTCTGGCGGCGACTGAGAGGGTGCACGTCTCTGCCCCTGCCTCCTCGGCCAATCTTGGACCCGGCTTTGATTCCTTAGCCTTGGCTGTAGATCTGCCCTTTGAGTTACAAGACGCCGAGTTACACCAAGCCCAGTTGCAAGAACCTACTGCAGGTTCTGCTGGTAGCGAACTGGGCTGGCTCATAGTTGAATCGACTCACCCCGCAGCAGTTGCATACGTTGCGGCCGGGGGTTACCCAACACAATCACTTTGGTGGCGGAGCCCTATTCCACCTGGTCGCGGGTTGGGGTTTTCTGGTGCTGCCCGGGTGGCTGGAGCATTTCTTGCGCTGCGGCGTTCTGGACTTGGTACTGCACCGGCAAAGCAGCAGGCCTTTATGGTTGCTGCAACCCTTGAAGGTCATCCCGATAATGCCGCCGGGTCAACCTGGGGCGGCTTTGCGGTGGCGGCAGGGGAGCAGGCGCTATCCCTGGCAATGCCAAAAGAATTGGGGCTGATGGTGTGGTGGCCACAGAAATCAACCTCGACTGTCGCCTCGCGAAGTGTGTTGACACCCATGGTCTCAAGAGAGGCTGCGGCGTTCTCGATTGCGCGATCAGCGCTTTGGGTTGCAGCTATCGCAACAGGTGAACTCTCTGCGTTGCGCGTTGCTTGCCAAGATCAGGTGCACCAAAGCCAGCGTCTTGCGAACCGGCCTGATTCCGCTGAGGTACTCAGCGAACTGCTAGCGCAGGAGCAAGTTCTAGCCGCTTGGCTGTCTGGCTCGGGGCCAACTGTTGCAGCCCTAGTACCCCTTGGCGAGGCCGCGGATTGCCTAGCAGTCCAATTCGCTGCAACGGGGCGAACTCGGGTGCTTGCTATGAATACAACAGGAGTGCAGGAAGTTTGAGTTCACTTAATACCTGACTGATCTGGTCGGGAATTGAACAACTTAAACTCCTGCCCTAGGGTGACTACTCGTTAGATCCGATCGACGAGGAGTAAATATGACTGAGCAATGGGGTTTTGATACCCGCCAGATTCATGCAGGGGCCCAGCCCGATCCAGTAACAGGGTCACGCGCTACGCCGATCTATCAGACCACTGCCTATCAGTTCAGAGATAGCGAACATGCTGCAAACCTGTTTGCCTTAGGCGAGATCGGCAATATTTACACCCGCATCATGAATCCCACTCAGGGCGTGCTCGAGGCTCGCATCGCAAGTCTTGAAGGTGCCACAGCTACTGCAGTGGGACTACCCGGAGCGCTAGTAGTGAGTTCGGGTATGGCTGCAGAGACACTTGCTATTTTGAACTTGGCTGAAGCTGGAAGCCACATTGTGGCCTCGGCCTCCCTCTACGGCGGAACCTACAACTTGTTCCACTACACGCTTCCCAAGATCGGCATTCAGGTGAGCTTCGTAGAAGACCCCGATAATCTTGATGAGTGGGCAGCGAAGGTGCAACCGAATACCAAAGCTTTCTATGGCGAAAGCATCGGTAACCCACGCAATGACGTCCTTGATATTTCTGGAGTTGCCGGTGTGGCTCATGCCAACGGGGTGCCGCTCATTATTGATAACACCATTGCCACGCCCTATCTCCTGAACCCACTAGCTCATGGCGCAGACATCGTGGTGCACTCCGCAACCAAGTTTATTGGTGGCCACGGCACAGCAATCGTTGGAGCAATCGTTGACGGCGGAAGCTTTGACTTCTCTGCAAATGACAAGTTCCCTCAGTTCACAGAGCCAGACCCGAGCTACCACGGGTTGGCCTATTGGCCTGCACTCGGAGCTGGCTCCTACATCATTAAGGCGCGAGTTCAGTTGCTGCGAGATATTGGAGCAGCAGTCTCGCCGTTCAACGCCTTTCTAACAATCCAAGGCGTAGAAACACTGTCGCTTCGCATGGATCGCCATATTGCGAATGCGCAGAAAGTGGCCGAGTACTTAGAAGCACATGCACAAGTTGAGTCTGTGGCCTATGCGGGCCTTCCCTCTAGCCCTTGGCATGAGCGGGCCAAGACCTATCTGCCAAAGGGGCCAGGTTCGGTGCCGGCCTTTGTGATCACTGGTGGGCGCGAAGCAGGAATCAAGTTTGTTGAGGCGCTGGAATTGCACAGCCATCTTGCCAACATTGGCGATGTGCGCTCTCTAGTGATTCACCCTGCCTCAACTACCCATAGCCAACTCACCGAAGATGAGCAACTGTATTCGGGTGTTGAACCGGGAATGATTCGGTTGTCTGTGGGCCTCGAATCCATCGAAGATATCTTGGCTGACTTGGACATAGGGTTCGCTGCAGCGAGATAGTGGTGAGGTGAGCAACCTTCCCTATCCAGCCAACACGCCCCGCAAGCGAGATGACCTGCCCGATAAAGGGGCGGGTTCTCCCGCGCCATGGGGGCTGCGTGCAGCCGCTCGGCTGCTTGACTTGTTTGTGATTTACGAACTCTGGAATCTTGTGATTACATTGCTCGGCGTTGAGCGCGGACCCAACAGTCAAATGCCAGTTGACCTTTGGGCACGGTTGCTGTTTCCGGTGATATTCATTGTGTACGAGGCGGTTTTAGTTGGGTTGTACGGGCAAACCTTGGGCAAGTTCTTATGCCGGGTGAAGGTAGTGCAATGGTCTGATGGAGAGCTTCCGACTCCTCGCGAGTCGGCTATTCGGGCGCTAGTGCCAGGCGTGTTCTTGGTCATTGCATTTATTGGCGGCCAGTTGTTCTATGCGGCGGCCATTGCGGTGGTGATTTACCTGACTGCTATTGCAGACACGCTGTACAGAGGGGTTCATGAAAAGACCTCAAACACCATTGAGTTGCTTGCCCCAAGGGGACTCGCCCGAAAGAAGTAGGCCCCGCAAGAAGTAACAGGGTCAGAACAAAACCCAAACCTGCCCGCCTCGGAAGAGACGGGCAGGTTCAGTATGGGTCTACTTGAGCAATCAGAGTGCTTCGTTCGCAGTTACCGACCGGCTGCGACCTCTTCCTGCTGAGCCTTTGGAAGGCTCTCAATGACGATGTCATCGAGTGAGAACGAGGCATCGCTTGGGTACGCTGTAACACCCATCTCTGGGTAATCTAGGCCAGCGAGTTCGTCCTCGACCGAGGAGCGAATGCCACCCTTGGTGAGTGCATTCTGAATCTTGAAGAATGCAAACGCAATGCCCAGCATGACAGTCCAGATCACCAAGACGCCCACAGCCTGCGCCGCAAGCTGCTTGCCACCCAAGCTCGGGTCATAGAACAAGCCGGTTACTCCCTTACCAGCGGTGAGGCCGCTATCGGTCAGGTTCCACCCGCCGCCGTATTCGCCCGTGGCGAATAGGCCTACTGCAAGCACACCGAATGACCCGGCGATGCCGTGTACTGCAATCGCGCCCACCGGATCGTCGATGCCGCGACGCTCGATGAAGAATACGGCCTCGATCACCAGAATGCCGGCAATAGTGCCGATCAGGGCTGCCGCCCACGGGTCAACGAAAGCACAGGGTGCAGTAATGGCCACTAGGCCAGCAAGCATGCCGTTTGCAATCATGCCGGGGTCGGGCTTACCAGTGCGCTTCATGATGTAGAACATTGATGCCACTAGACCGAAAGCTGCTGCAATACCAGTGTTGACTGCGGCAACGGTGAAGCGCACGTCGGTTGCTGCAAAGGTTGATGCAGCATTAAAGCCGAACCAGCCGAACAACAGAATGAACACACCAAGCATGGCCATGGGGATGTTGTGGCCGGGCAGAGCACGAGCTTTGCCGTCTTTGCCGAACTTGCCAATGCGCGGACCGATAACAAGTGCACCAGCTAGCGCTGCTGCGCCGCCCGTAGCGTGCACAATGCCCGATCCAGCGAAGTCAACGTAGCCAAACCCAAGGTTCAAGCTGTTGCCAAGCTGTGACAGCCAGCCGCCGCCCCAGGTCCATGCTCCAAACAGTGGGTAGTAGATCGCTCCGCAGAACAATCCCCAACCAATGAAGCTCTTAAACTTCCAGCGCTCAGCCATCGAGCCTGTTGGGATGGTTGCGGTGGTGTCCATGAAGGCCACCATGTACAAGAAGAATGCTGCAACTGCTGGCAACGCCGCATCGGGGATGTTGGTGAGTGCGAAGGCATCCCATGACCACCAGGCAAAGGTCCAGCTTCCGCTACCGATCATCGGACCGCCGAGTGCGGTATCAAGCCCGAAGTATCCGGGGTAGCTATATCCGCCGAACATCAGCGGGAAGCCAATGAAGAAGAAGCCAACAAATCCCAACCCAAAGACTCCCAAGTTGGTAGTTACAACGTGGGCTGCGTGTTTAGCTCTACAGAAACCGGTTTCTACCATGGCAAACCCGGCTTGCATAAAGATTACGAGCGCCGCACCAATAATGATCCAGAGCAGGTTCAGGCCGAAACCATCCACTCCGGTTGGGGCTCCCGAGGCTGGATCAAATACTGGGGCATCCTGCGCAAAGGCAGTGCCCGGTATGAGAAGAGCTCCGAACAGAAGTAGCACACCAAGTCCGAACTTGGCCCATCGGTTCTTGATCACGCTTTGGTTCCTCCTATCTCACGCGTCACCCCAAAGAGGCAACACGTCACCGCCCGTGTCTCGGACGGTCATTTGCGCCACCAGCTCTGTGCCGCAAGATGGGATAAACCTAAAGACATGTTGTTTCGGCTTTGTTTCCTGTTACCTAACCGACTGTGAACGAACAGGACAGTTCGACCCAAGTATGGAAAAACAAATCCGGAAGAGCGTTACTCGTCGATCTGAATCTTCGGGGTTCCTGCTGAAACGGTCAGAGTCGCTGGCATGCCAATGATGTCTTCGAAGCGCCCAATCGAGGATTCGCTAGCTATCTGAAGAACGAGTCCCCTGTGTTCACCCGCAACGATGGTGAGTTCAACGAAGGCTTGCAGGTTTCCTGCGCCATCAAGTTCTTCGGTGAGGTCAATGACGAAGGCGTCGTAGCTTCCGTCTGGCAGCAGTGAGGTCATGTGGTCAATCTAGGCTGCACTGCACCTGAGGTGTGTCTGGGCTTCACGATGGAAAAGCTCACATGGTCTCAGTGAAGCTGACAGTGCCTTCACCTCGTAAGACGTTCTTCAGAAGTTTGCCTGAGGCATTACGGGGCAGTTTGCCATCCCAACGCTTTACATAGGTGGGCACTTTGAACCCTGCAAGCACCAGAGCAACCCACTCGCGAATCTCGTTATCGCTCACAACTTCGCCATCGGCTATCTCAACTACAGCCAGCACTTCTTCACCAAGCGTCAAGTGTGAAACTCCGATGATGGCTGCGTCAGCAATTGCCCGATGTTCTACAAGCCGGTTCTCGATTTCTACGCAGTAGATGTTTTCGCCACCGCGAATAATCATGTCTTTTGCTCTGTCTGTGATGAACAAATAGCCATCGCCATCAAGGTGGCCGACATCACCGGTGTGTAGCCAGCCGTCAATCACCGTTGTTGCAGTCGCTTCGGGCTTATTCCAATATCCGGGCATGATGATTGGGCCTCTAAGCAGCACCTCGCCGGTTTGCATCTCGGGCAGGTGTTTGCCATGTGAGCCCAGAATCGCAATATCAACTGTTGGCATGGGTAGGCCGACCGATGCGGGTTTTAAGTAAGCGTCCGCTCCAGACAGGGTGGTGGCTGCAGAGGAGGACTCAGTGAGTCCATAGGCATTGGTGGTGCTTCGCAGGTTGGGAAAGGTCTCTCGGATTCTGCGTAGTAGTTCATCAGCAGAGGGTGAGCCACCAAAGCTCACATTGGTAACCGATGAGGTATCGAACTCATGGCGAGATGGGTATTCGCAGACCCGCCAGACCATCGTTGGAACACCCGACCACATGGTCACTCGCTCAGTCTCTATCAGCCGGAGTGCTTTTTCTGGCTCAAACTTTCCTTCAAGCATAATTAGCTTTACGCCGGCAAGCATGCCGACCACCATCGTGGAATGACAGCCCGCAACATGAAACAGCGGTGCAGTAAACAGCGCAGTCATTTGAGTGGGAGGCGCAGGCTGATTCGTTGTTTCACTTGGTTCAGCTTTCCGGCTAGATAGGTGCATGGCCGAAGCAGTAGAGATGCAGGCAGTGTTTTGAAGGTTGGCAATCATGCTGCGGTGCGAACTGATAGCACCCTTTGGCTTGCCAGTAGTGCCCGAGGTGTAAAAAATGACTGCCGGGTCTGACTCCGTAATTGCCACATCGGGGAACGCGTCGCTGGGCTGAGAAGTGAGCTCAGAGAATCTGTGAATCCGAGGCCCCTGTGATGGCAGCGATTCAAACGTGGCTGGGTCGGCGTCAATCAGATACACATGCTCGAGGTTCGACAACTCGTGAATTTGCTCGGCGATACGCTCAAACCGCTTCCGATCGACAATGAGTACTTTCGACCCCGAATCCTTGAGACCGTAAATAACTTCCTCGGTAGTCCACCAGCCGTTGAGGCCAACTAGAACTGCACCTATGTCTACGGTGCCCCAAAATGCTAGGCACCACTCTGGCGAGTTCTGGGCAAGCACTGCCACCCGGTCTCCATGAGTCACCCCGGCTTGTTCAGTGAGTAGTTGACTCACAGAGTTGGCCTGAGCAAGAAACTCCAGAAAGGTGATCCGCCGGTCTCCGAAAACAAGAAACTCTCTATCAGCGTGCAGAGCACCAAAAGATGCCACTTCTCGGAGGCTAAAAAAGCGATCCTTGTAGGTCTTCATCTCGATGCCATCGACAATATCGGTGACGACTTCGTACTGACCGCCGAGACCTGTGAGCTGACCTCGGATCTGCCGAAGTGAATCAGAGGACTGTTGGTAGCTCTCGTCAGTGGTCACAGTTATGCTAACTGCTCAATCACGTAGTCCACGCAAACGGTGAGCGCTGCAACATCAGATGGTTCAATTGCTGGGAACATAGCTACTCGTAGTTGGTTCTTGCCCAGTTTGCGGTAGGGCTCGACATCAATGAGGCCATTGTCGCGAAGCACTGCTGCAACCAGGGCAGCGTCAATACTGTCCACGAAGTCCACCGTGGCCACTACATGAGAGCGCTTTGCCGGATCGGTGACAAACGGAGTTGCATGCGCGTGGGCATCTGCCCAGTTGTAGACCGCAGCGGCTGACTGGTCGCAGCGAGAGGCGGCAAACTCTAAGCCGCCGTTCTCATTAACCCACCTGACCTGCTCAGTTGCAAGAAACAGCGTAGCCAGCGCCGGAGTGTTATATGTCTGGTCTTTTCGTGAGTTCTCTAATGCAATGCCAAGGTCAAAAAAAGCCGGCACCCAGCGGTCGCTCGCGGCAATTCGCTCAATGCGTTCAATGGCCTTGGGGGAGCAAGCAGCAAGCCAGAGTCCGCCGTCAGAAGCTAAACATTTTTGGGGTGCGAAGTAGTACACATCCACCTGATTGGGGTCGAAGCGCAACCCGCCCGCTGCCGAGGTTGCATCTACAAGCACTAGCGCATCGGCATCGGCGCCCTCTGGTCGCTGAAGGCCCATTGCCACACCAGTAGAGGTCTCATTGTGGGTGAGGCAATAAGAGTCGATCCCTGCGGTACCAACTGCTTCGGGGTGATCCCCCGGCTCTGCCGAGATGATCTGAGGCTCGCCAAGGTGTGGGGCTGCCGCTGCTGCTTTGCCGAACTTGGAAGAGAACTCACCGAAGTGCAAGTGCTGGCTTCGATCCTGAATCAGGCCAAAGGTGGCAGCGTCCCAAAAAGCTGTGGTGCCGCCATTGCCAAGCAAAACCTCGTAGCCGTCCGGAAGTGCGAACATTTCTGCAAGACCATTACGCAGTTCGCTCACCTTGAACCGCACAGCAGCTTGGCGGTGACTGGTACCAAGAAAATGCCCTGCAGATCCGGCGAGCATTTCTACTGCATCTGGCCGCACCTTAGAAGGGCCGCAGCCAAAGCGGCCGTCATGGGGAAGGAACTCATCGGGGATGGGGATATCGGGAGTGCTCACAGTTGTAGAGTCTCGCGGGCTGAGCGGCGCTCGGCGAACCCGTTTGTGTGGGCTGGGTCAAACTCGTTTCTGTCGGCCGGGCCAACCCGGTATCTTCGGAGGAATGGATACACCTTCAAGAATCGCCCGACGCGTTGCCGCAATCACCCCTTCGGCCACTTTGGCAGTTGATGGGAAGGCCAAAGCACTGAAGGCCGCAGGCGAGCCCGTCATTGGCTTTGGCGCCGGCGAACCAGACTTTGCCACCCCTGACTACATCGTTCAGGCCGCCGCTGCAGCCTGCCATGACCCCAAAAACCATCGCTATACGCCTGCAGCAGGTCTTCCAGAGTTGCGCGCAGCAGTGGCGGCAAAAACGCTCAGAGACTCTGGTGTGCGAATCGCTCCAGAACAAGTAGTCATTACAAACGGCGGCAAGCAGGCGGTGTACTCGGCCTTCACTGTCCTGATTGAGGAGGGTGACGAGGTCCTCCTGCCAGCACCCTTTTGGACGACATATCCCGAACCAATAGCGTTGGCGGGCGGTATTCCAGTGATTCTGCAGACTGATGAGTCAACCGGATTTCGAGTCACCGTTGAGCAGCTAGAAGCCGCGCGGACTCCCAAAACAAAGCTGCTGGTATTTGTTTCTCCTTCTAACCCCACTGGGGCGGTGTACCCAGCCGAGCAGATTACAGAGATCGGTGAGTGGGCTCTGAAGCACGGCATCATTGTGGTTACCGATGAAATCTACGAGCATCTGGTGTACGGCGACGCAGTGCATCACAGTATTCAGGCACTTGTTCCAGAACTTGCAGAGCAATGTGTCATTGTCAACGGCGTTGCCAAGACCTATGCCATGACCGGATGGCGCGTTGGTTGGTTGATCGGGCCCCTTGACGTAGCCAAGGCAACTACTAATCTGCAAACTCACCTCACCTCAAATGTGTGCAACGTGGCGCAGCGTGCCGCTCTTGCGGCAGTAGAGGGTGATCTGAGCGCTGTGGATCAAATGCGTGCAGTATTTGACCGAAGGCGACAGACCATGCATCGGATGCTCAACGAGATTTCCGGAGTCAGCTGCATTTCCCCTGAGGGCGCCTTTTATGCTTATCCAAACTTGACGGGGCTATTGGGAGTAGATCTTTCAGGCAGGACTGCAAGTACCACAGCGGAACTTGCTGACCTAGTGCTAGAAGAGGTCAAGGTGGCATTCGTTCCAGGTGAGGCGTTTGGCACCCCGGGCTATGGAAGGTTCTCGTTTGCTCTTGGAGACGAAGACCTTAAAGAGGGAATCTCTCGCATTGCTGCGCTAGTCAATGCATCAGCGTGAGCGACTTGGACCTTTCAGCAGAATCGCCATGTGGGTCATGGGTTTCCCCGCTGACCCCACTTTTAGCCGCAGCTGGGTCCTCTCGTTTTGGTGAATTAGTAATTCTTGGGCCGGAGGTCCTCTGGCTTGAATCTCGGCCGGGCTATGACCGCAGCGGTGCGATGTTTGTATCTGACCCAAAATCGCCAACAAGCGAAGAGTTTCTACCTGGGGCTCAGATTTCTGCTCGAAGCCGAGTGAATGAATACGGCGGCGGTTCGTTCTGGGTTCATAAGGACCCGCGCTTTGATGGGCAGCTCTACTTCGTAGATGCCGAGACTCAGCGCCTGATGAGTGTTGGGGCAGATGCTCGCCCACAGGAGCTTCCAGGAGCTGCCAGAACGCTATTAGCGGGGGTTTCGCCCCCGCGTTACGCATCTGGGGTAGTCACCCCAGATGGCAACTGGGTGATCTGTGAGCGCGAGTCGCTTCAGCCTGCTGATGCAGAGAGCTGGCAGTTAGATCCTAGTGAGGTAGTCAACGAACTAGTAGCGCTGTCATCAACAGTCGCGGCCGAAGTGGTGCTTGTAGGTGCTGGCCAAGCGGGGTCTGGAGACTTTGCTGCTGCACCAAGGTTGTCTCCGGATGGCATGAGCTTGGCGTGGCTACGGTGGGATCACCCCGATATGCCTTGGGATGCAGCAGAGCTTTGGGCGGCAAACCTGCAGTATGGCGCTGAAGGCGTCATCGGCCTGACTCGGCAGCGGCGTGTGGCGGGCGGAGCTGACGGTGGCCGCTCTCGGGGGCTTAATCGGGCTGTGTCGGTCAGCCTGCCGGAATGGTCGCCAGATGGTTACTTGTGGTGGTGCGATGATTCCAGCGATTGGTGGCACCTGTACTGCTCAGAGACTGCGGGGCTCCCAGGTCAGGGAGCTGGAGACTTTGCTGCCCCACTAATTTTGGGTGCCGAGGAAGAAGTGGGCGAGCCTCGCTGGGTTGCCGGGGGTTCGCGTTATGGGTTCACCGATGATGGCCTAGTGGTATTCGCCGCGATGTCGGGCGGGTTTGATTCTCTGTGGAGCTTTAACCCGATCACGGCAGAACGCTTGTTGTTGCCGGGTCCACGCTTTACTTCGGTTGACTCGCTGAAGGTCGAGGGCTCTTCGGTTGCAGTAATTGCAGGCCTTCCCGACAAGCCGTGTTCGGTTTGGCATATTGACCTTGACTCAGGCCTAGCTACTGACCTCAGATCCTTTCAGTTGCCACCGCTAGCGGCCGAATGGATCTCAACTCCCCGAGCAATCAGCTTTGTGACCGGCAGCTTTGATAACGCATTAGATACTGCACATGCGTTGTTCTATCCGCCCAAAAATCCACAATTTCATGGTCCCCCAGACGAGTTGCCACCACTGATTGTGCGAATCCACGGTGGGCCAACTGCTGCTGCACGAGCTGAATTTTCTCCGAGCGTTGCTTTTTGGACTACTCGAGGCTTTGCGGTTGCAGATGTCAACTATCGGGGGTCAACTGGCTACGGTCGTCGCTACCGAGATTTACTTCTTGAGCAGTGGGGAGTGGCCGATGTAGAGGACTGCATTGCAGCGGCCCGAGCTTTAGCAGAATTAGGGCTTGTGGACAGCGCCCGATGCGTTATTCGCGGCGGTTCAGCCGGTGGATTTACGGCACTTGCAGCGCTTTGTTTTCAAAAAGAGTGGGGTTTCGAACACACATTTATGGCTGGATGCAGCCTTTACGGAGTGACTGACCTAGCTGCACTAGCTGCCGATACTCATAAGTTTGAGTCCCGTTACCTAGACGGTCTTGTTGGCCCACTGCCAGAAGCTTGGGCTATTTACCGAGACAGATCACCCCTGTTTCACGCCGAGCATCTCACCCAACCGGTGCTGTTACTGCAAGGTGCCGCAGACAAAGTTGTACCGCCGGCTCAGGCCGAGGTCCTCGTCGCTGCTCTTACCCAGAACCAAGTTCCTTACCAATACGTGTTGTTCGAAGGGGAGGGCCACGGATTTTTGCGCACAGAGACTGTTGTCAAGGCCCTAGAGACCGAGCTGGCATTTTACGGACAGGTGCTCGGATTTCTACCAGACGGCAACCTTGTTCAAGCTGGTGGGCTTGTCGGTTGGCCGCCCGCTCCAAGCTCAGGCAGGATGGGGGCATGAGAGTTTTAGTAACAGAGAAGATTGCTGATGGTGGACTTCAGCGTTTGCGTGATGCAGGCCACGAAGTTGATGTGCAAGAAGGGCTAAGCCCCGAGGAGCTACTCGCTGCTATCCCCGGTGCACATGCGCTGATTATTCGCTCGTCAACTCAGGTGACGGCACCGGTGTTTGCTGCAGGAACTGACTTGATTGCAGTGGGTAGAGCAGGGATTGGGCTCGACAATGTTGACGTAGCAGCGGCTACAGAGCACGGGGTGATGGTGGTCAACGCACCTCAGTCCAACACACTGTCGGCCGCCGAGCACACCATGGCCTTGTTACTTGCACAGGCCCGCAATGTTCCTCAGGCCAGTGCTGCGCTCAAGGCCGGCCGCTGGGAACGCTCCAAGTGGACTGGTGTTGAACTCTCTGACAAGACCCTTGGCATTATCGGACTTGGAAGAATTGGCAAACTTGTTGCTCAGCGTGCCCTGGCCTTTGGAATGAAGTTGGTTGCCTATGACCCGTTCGTGTCAGAGGACCGCGCTCGACAGTTGAGCGTGCAGTTGCTGTCGTTGGAAGACCTGATGGCTCAGTCTGATTTCATCACCTTGCACCTAGCTAAGACTCCAGAAACCGCAGGGCTCATTGGTGCTGAGATGCTAAAGCTGGCAAAGCCATCCTTACGAGTCATCAATGTGGCTCGCGGTGGAATCATCGACGAGCAAGCCCTAGCCGATGCCATTTCTGAAGGGCGAATTGCTGGAGCCGGGTTTGATGTGTTCGCAACCGAACCCTGCACTGATTCACCGTTGTTTGCACTGGATTCTGTGGTGGTCACACCGCACCTTGGAGCCTCAACCGCAGAGGCTCAAGATAAGGCGGGCGACACCATTGCAGATATGGTGCAGTTAGCTCTAGCTGGCGAATTTGTTCCGTACGCCGTCAATGTCTCTGCTGCTGAAGCAGCCGAGGTGGTACGTCCATACCTATCGCTCGGTGAGCAACTCGGACGAATTTTCGCAGGTTTATGCGGTCAGATCTCTGATGGCCTCGAGATTGAGTACCAGGGGCAGATTGCTGAGTATGACACCAGAATCTTGACGTTGTCCCTGCTCAAGGGATTCTTTGGGGTAACTACCGGAGGGCCAGTGTCTTACGTGAATGCCCCACAGATTGCCGAGGAACAGGGCCTTGAGGTTCGACCAACTTCGACTACTACCGCTCGCGACTACGTCAACCTGATTACAGTGCGAGGCGGTGGTCACAGCTTGTCTGGCACTTTGGTCGGGCTCAAGTCAGTGCAGACACTAGTCATGATCGACGATTACACCATTGACGTGCCACCAGCAGAACACTTGTTGGTAGTACGCAACACCGATCAGCCGGGAATGATTGGCAAAGTCGGATTACTTGTTGGTGCAGCAGGAGTAAATATTGCCGACATGGCGGTGGGCTCTTCACCCGAAGGCGATAAGTCAATCATGGTTCTCGCTACTTCTGAATCTGTTCCTGAGTCTGTACTCGAAGCGCTGCGCCAGACCGAGGGTGTGCTCTCGGTAGCAGCTGTGGGCTAGACGGCCCTTTATCTAGCCGGTCTTTGCTGAGCGAGTGCTAGGCATCCATTCTGGACGGGTTGCTTCATAGGCGGTGATCTCGGGCTCATGAAGCAACGTCAGACTGATGTCGTCTAAGCCGTTTAGGAAGCGGTGTTGGATTGAATCTTCAAGCGGAAAATCTACGAGAAGGTCGAGTCCGCTGACTTCTAGGGTTCGCAGTTCAATGTCGATCACTATCTCGAGTGAAGGATCTGCAGCGACTGCGTCAAGGAGCTGACGGCCCACTTCGGCTGAAACCTGGACTGGAACTAGGCCGTTCTTGGTGGAGTTGTTGCGAAAGATATCGCCGAATCGGGGCGAGACGACTGCAGCAAAGCCATATTGCTGAATGGCCCACACGGCATGTTCTCGGCTTGAGCCAGTGCCAAAGTTTGGCCCCGCGATGAGCACTGAGGCCCCAAAAAACTGGCTCTGATTAAGCACAAAATCTTTATCGTCGCGCCACTCCGAGAATAAGCCCTTATCAAATCCGGTGCGTTCAACTTGTTTGAGCCAATCGCTAGGGATGATCTGATCGGTGTCTACATCGGAGCGGTCGAGCGGAACTGCGGTGCCTTTGATGACCTGTACTGAGTCCATATGTGGGGTCCTTGAGTCGGTGAGTCGGTGAGTCGGTGAGTCGGTGAGTTAGTTAGATGCGGCCAGATCTGCGGGTGTTGCAAAGTGGCCAGCTACAGCTGTGGCAGCGGCCACGGCTGGTGACACCAAATGTGTTCTGCCCCCACGGCCTTGCCGACCCTCAAAATTGCGGTTCGATGTAGAGGCGCAGCGTTCACCTGCAACAAGTTTGTCTGGGTTCATTGCTAAACACATTGAGCATCCGGGCTCACGCCAGTCAAAGCCAGCAGCTATGAAGATTTGATCTAAGCCTTCGGCTTCGGCTTGACGCTTAACAGCATGCGATCCAGGAACGACCAGCGTTCGCACACCAGTTGCCACGGTGCGACCGCTTGCAACTGCTGCGGCTTCTCGTAGGTCTTCGATACGGCCGTTGGTGCAAGATCCAATAAAGACGGTTTGTACCGGCACGGACTTTATTGCGGTGCCGGCAGTCAGGCCCATGTACTGAAGTGCTCGCTCGGCTGCGCTCGCCAAGTGTTCGTCCTCAAACTCCTCGGGCGAAGGAATGTTCTGAGACAGAGCAATGACTTGACCAGGGTTTGTGCCCCAAGAGACGAATGGCTCAATATCTGCTGCGTCTAAGAAGATTTCCTTGTCGAACTGGGCGCCGTCTTCTGTTCCTAGGGTTCGCCAGTCTGCAATGGCGGCGTCCCACAGGGCTCCTTCGGGGGCGTGTGCTCTGCCCAAAAGATAGTCAAAGGTGGTGTCGTCGGGGGCGATCAACCCTGCCTTCGCTCCAGCCTCGATCGACATGTTGCATACGGTCATGCGACCCTCCATAGACAATGACCGAATGGCAGAACCGCGGTACTCAGCTATATAACCAATTCCGCCAGAGGTACCGAGCACCCCAAGGATTGCCAAGATGACGTCTTTGGCAGTGACACCGGGACTGAGTTCGCCGTCCACGTTGACTGCCAAGGTTTTGGGTCGATTTTGCTGAAGGGTTTGCGTGGCTAGCACATGTTCTACCTCGGAGGTTCCGATTCCAAACGCCAAGCAGCCAAAGGCGCCGTGCGTGGAGGTATGGGAGTCTCCACAGACGATGGTCATGCCTGGCAAGGTGAAACCCTGCTCTGGGCCGATGATATGAACGATGCCTTGTTCGGCCGAGCCCATGGGGAACTCAACCACGTCATATGCCTCGGCATTTGCGCGTAACGTGTCAACTTGTTTGCGAGAGACTGGATCGGCGATTGGTTGATCGATGTCTTCGGTGGGAACGTTGTGATCTTCGGTGGCCAGCGTCAATTCGGCCCGGCGCACACCGCGGTTGGTCATGCGAAGTCCGTCGAAGGCCTGTGGTGAGGTCACCTCATGCACTAGGTGGAGATCGATATACAAAAGATCGGGCTCGCCCTCTGAGGAGCGAACAACGTGGCGGTCCCACACCTTTTCGCAAAGTGTGCGAGGGGTTGATTCTGTAGGCACTGTAATTCTCCTTACGAGTTGACGTATCTCATTATGTGAGATACGATTCCCGGTTAATGGAACCTACGGTATCTGGTGTTGGCGTACTTGACAAGTCATTTTGTGTTTTGGCTTTAGTGGCCGAAGGGCCATGCAGTCTGGCTGAGTTGGTTGAGCGCAGTTCTTTGAGCAGAGCAACAGCTCACCGCCTAGCTCTGGCGCTAGAAACGCACGGATTGCTCCGACGTCTACCAGATGGCCGATTTGCATTAGGCCTGCACCTAGTGGCGCTTGGCCGAGCATCGGCTGAGCAGTTTCCCCTGTCAGAGGCAGCGCGACCAGCCTTGACCGAGCTGCGAGAAGCTACTGGCGAGTCGGTGCAGCTCTATGTTCGGGATGGCTCGAACCGAGTGTGTATCCTCGCTTTGGAGTCACCACATGGACTACGCACCATCGTGGCAGTTGGCGCTGCCCTACCGCTTGACCTGGGGTCTGCCGGCCGCGTGTTGTTGGGCGAGCAAGCCGCTACAGGGTGGCTGCAAACCGTAGGAGAGCGAGAGGCGGGGGTTGCGTCAGTCTCTGCCGCAGTGAACGGGCAGCACCATGAGCTGCTTGCCGCAGTCAGTGTGTCGGGCCCGATTGATCGACTCAGTCGATCACCCGGAAAGCGCTATGGCCCTGCGGTGCTTCAGGCAGCGAACGCGATTCAAGCCGTCTTATTGGCCTCAACTCAGCCCGGCGCATCATCCTCGACCTCGCCGAGTCCATAGGAGCGGCCAGTTGACTCCGAAGAGTCGGGATCTCGACGCTTGGCTTTGCGCCGAGCTCGCTGATTCCGCTCCCGTTGTTCTTCTCGCTCGCGAGTTTCTAGGCCCTCCTCCAGCTGTTCAAGTTCAACAGCGAGTTCTTGGAATACTGCAACCCGATCTGCTCCGATTAAACCGTCTGACACCGCATCAAGAAGCCCACAGCCTGGCTCGGTGGTGTGTGTGCAGTCACTAAAGCGGCACTGCTGAACATAGTTGCTTAGGTCGTCAAAGGCTTTTTCAAAACCTTCGTCAGCCGACCAGAGCCCGACTCCACGAATGCCCGGCGTATCGATCAATAAAGCGCCATCTTCTAGCTCGATCATCTGACCGGCACTTGTGGTATGTCTTCCTCGGCGGTCGTTCTCTCGCACCTCAGCTACAAGTTGAACCTGATGGCCTGCCAGAGCATTAATCAGAGAGGACTTGCCAGCGCCAGAGGCACCAAGCATGGCAATTGTGTGCCCCGTTCCGTGCAATGAGCGCAATTCGCCCAGACCATGCTCGCTTCGAGTCGAGATCACATGAACTTCTGCTCCGGGCGCAAACCGCTGTGCCTCTATGCGCTGCTGCTCGGCCCACTCAACTGACACCAAATCTGCCTTGGTCAAAATCACCACAGGCTGAGCACCGCTCTCCCAAGCAAGTACCAGTTCACGAGCCAAACGCGTCAGGTTTACCCCAAGCTCAAGCGGTTGCAGAACAAACACCCGGTCCATATTTGCTGCCAGCGGCCGAGCCTGAAGTTGCAGTTGATCTCGAGCAACACCGGGGGAGCGGCGCTCGAATACCGTCCGGCGCAACAGTATGTGTTCAATCCGGCCTGCCTCAGAATCAAGCCCACAAAAATCCCCGACAACTACCCTGCGAACAGCTTTGGCTGCAATAACAAGTTGCTCGTGGGCAGACTTGGTTGCCACCGTGATGCCACCTTTGTCAATGCGCACCACACGGCAAGGGATCAGACTCTGAAGTCCAAGCGTTGACCAAATCTGGGCCCAATGATTGTTCCAGCCAGGGGGCTGCAAGTGAGGTTGGTTATGCATGGGCGACATCCATCCGGTCCATGCTTGCACCTCTTGAGCGGTGTCGGGGCATCATCAGGGCCTTGGCCTAAGCTTGGTGAATGTCCTCGTCATCAACAGACCTTGGCGATGGCTCTTTACCTAGTTCTGCACCTGGCTCCGCTGAGGACACTCTGACCCGATCTGTTTCTCTACCGTATCCCGGGTTAGGGACTGCAGCCGACCCGCAGCGATTACCCGAAGCAATCGCTGCGATTGACATTGGTACCAACTCCATTCACATGTTGATTGCGCGTGTGGCACTGAATGGTCGGTTCGAGGTAATTGCTAAGCAAAAAGAGATGGTTCGGCTGGGTTCTGGACGTAGCGAAATGAAGCGTCTTGAGCCTGAAGCGCTCAATCGTGGAGTTGCAGCGCTTGCGCGATGCCGCTCGCTAGCCGACTCGTTTGAGGCGCCTATTTATGCCGTGGCGACTTCTGCTGTTCGTGAGGCACTCAACTCAAATGAGTTTCTTCAGCGAGCCCAGCTAGAGGCCGGGGTAAAGGTGCAGGTCATCTCGGGTTCCGAAGAGGCCAGGCTGATACAGCTTGGAATTCTGCAGGCCCTTCCGGTCTTTGACAAGAAATTGGCGTTGATTGATGTCGGTGGTGGCTCTACCGAGATTGTTTTCGGCCACAAAGGCGAGGTGTCCTATAGCCGATCGGTCAAGTTGGGATCACTTCGCATGACGAATCGCTTCTTTTCAGAGGGGCGAGTCGAGGGCCAGGCCGTGACAAAATGTCGGGAGTATGTTCGCGCCTGTCTTGCACCAATTGCCCATGAGGCTGAGCAACTCAGCCAAGAAGTTGCTATTGCTTCTTCTGGAACTGCCGAAGCAATAGCAAACATGATTTTTGCCCGGAGGGCTGAACAGGCACCGCAGCAACTCAATGCATCAAAGATACGAATCGAGGAGATCACCGAGATAGTTGACCTTCTTGCCTCAGTCCAGAGCCCAGAAGAGCGTCGCAAACTCGAGGGCATCGATGTTGCCCGAGCCGATATTTTGATCGGCGGTGCAATTGTGCTCGAACAAGCATGTCTAGCAATTGGCGCAGCAGAATTAGTGATCTCTGAGTTCGCTCTTCGTGAGGGAGTATTGCTCGATGCTTTGCATCGCCTTGGCGGCGGCACGTTGCATCACTTGTCTGATCTTCGTCGCACCTCTGTATTTCACCTGATGGAACTCTGCGAGGATGACCCCGACCACTCACTTCAGGTTGCGCGCCTAGCACTGCAGCTTCATGACGCGCTTGCTGATGACCTTGGACTCAGAGACGAGGAGCGAGAACTGCTCGAAGCAGCTGCGCTATTGTCGAACGTAGGGCTATTCATTGCCCATTCGGGCCATCACAAGCACAGTTACTACGTAATACGGAACTCTGATCACCTAATGGGGTTCACGGATCAAGAGATTGAGATCATTGCTCAGGTTGCTAGGTATCATCGCAAAAGCCCTCCTTCAGTTGAGAAACACCCCGCATTTGCTGCTTTGACCCAGGCCGACCAGCGTCGTGTGATGTCAATGGCTGCGCTGTTACGGGTAGCAATTGGATTTGATCGACATCACGACGGCGCTGTGAAGGCAGTCCAGGTTGAACGACTACACGATCAGGTGCTGATGACCTTGCACGCTCATGAAGATGCCGGGGAGCTCAGCTTGGAGCAGTACTCAGGCAGCCTGCGAAGCGGCTTGCTAGCTGAGCAACTGAGTTGCCAAGTTCAGGTTCTGGCTGGGCAGGGTCGTTAGTCAGCAGGGTCGTTAGTCAGCAGGGTCGTTAGTCAGCAGGGTCGTTAGTCAGCAGGGTCGTTAGTCAGTTCTTTTAGTTGGCCAGCCAGAACTGCGAATCGGCGGTTCGGAGCAAATTTTTGGGCTAGGCGGCGATCGTGGGTCACTAACAGAACAGTGCCCTCAAATGAGTTCAGCGCTGATTCCAACTGTTCAATTGCGGGCAGGTCTAGGTGATTTGTTGGTTCATCCAGAACTAGCAGATTCACACCTCGTGCCTGCAGCAGTGCCAGAGCAGCGCGAGTTCGCTCCCCAGGTGAGAGCGTGTCTGCTTCTCTCACCACGTGATCTCCGCTGAGCCCAAATTTTGCCAGCAGGGTACGTACCTCAGAAGTATGTAGCTCGGGCAGATAAGTACAAAACAAATCAATCAGAGGGGCTGAGCCCACAAAAGCCATGCGGGCTTGGTCAATCTCACCGACCAACACCCCAGAACCAACAGTGGCCTCCCCCGAGTCCGCAGTCAGTGTTCCAAGTAACAGACCAAGCAAGGTGGATTTGCCTGAACCGTTTGGCCCAGTAATCAAAACTCGGTCGCCGCGGTCAATCTGTAACGTCACTGGACCAAAACAAAACGATTCACGCCGAATTGTCACCTCGCGCAGAACGCCGACCACTTTGCCCGAAGGGGCAGCAGCAGGAATGGTCATCTGCAACACCCACTCTTTGCGTGGCTCCTGAACTACTTCGAGGCGCTCCACCATGCGGTCTGTCTGTCGGGCTTTAGAGGCTTGTTTCTCCGAGGATTCCACCCTGAACGAGCGCCCTATCTTGTCACCATCTGGAGGATTCTTGCGTGCCGCTCGAACTCCTTTGTCTGCCCAAGCACGTTGGGTTCTGCCGCGTTCTTGTAAGGAGGCCAGCGTGCCGGCGTATTGCTCGTACTGCTCGCGTGCGTGCTGCCGGTCTTGTTCGCGTTCGACTAAGTACGAGTCAAATCCGCCACCGTAGAGATGAATTGATTGCTGGTGCATATCGAGCTCAAGCACTTTGGTCACTGTGCGGCTCAAAAACTCTCGGTCGTGGCTAATAATTACCATGGGTTGATGCGCAGAGAGAACATACTGCTCGAGTTGTTCAAGGCCATGCAGGTCAAGGTCGTTGGTGGGTTCGTCGAGTAACAAAATGTCGAATCGGCTGAGCAGTAATGAGGCAAGTCCCGCCCGCGCTGCCTGCCCTCCAGACAATGCAGTCATCGGTTGATCAAGCAAAGCCTCTAGACCAAGCGCAGTGGCAACGGTCTGAGCGCGATCCTCAAGGTCGGCAGCACCAAGGGCGAGCCAAACCTCGAGCGCATCTGAGTACAACTCTGCTGCTTGCTCGTCAGAATCCGCAAGTGCCTGAGTGGCTGCATCTAGCGCCTGCTGTGCAGCCGTAACGCCAGTTCTGCGGCTGAGATAACCAAGAATGCTTTCACCAATTCTACGCTCAGTTTCTTGGGGGAGTAGCCCAACAGTGGCCGTCGGCGGACTAAGGATGCGCGTGCCAGTTGTTGGTAGTTCTACTCCGGCAAGTATCCGAAGGAGAGTGGATTTTCCTGCGCCATTTGCTCCGAGTAGGCCAATGGCTTCCTCCGAGGACAGGACTAGGTCGAGCCCTGAGAACAACACTCGCGAGCCGTGGCTAGCCTCAAGAGATTTCACCACAAGCTGAGCAGTCACTTCTCGAAGACTACTGACTCTCCACAACTGCGCTGTTGTTGCGCGATTGACCACGCGGTCAAGTTGCTCAGTAACCTAGGTAAATGACCCCGCCCACACCGACTAGCCCTTCACCCTTTGATGCAGAACCTCGTTTTGATTCAGTTGAGGAATTGCGAATCGCATTAAGGAACGTGGACTACCTGTCTGACGAGGGTATTGCCGGCATTGTGTACCTAGCTGACCGGTTAAGTAAGCCAATTCTTGTTGAAGGCCCCGCAGGCACTGGCAAGACTCAGCTGGCAAAATCGGTTGCAGAAGTGTTGGGTGCTCGCCTGATCCGTTTGCAGTGCTACGAGGGCCTTGATGAGTCCAAAGCGCTGTACGAGTGGAACTACAAGAAGCAGCTCCTACGTATTCAAGCGACCAAATCAGAAACCGATGGGCAGAATTGGGATGCAATTGAGGAGGACATCTTCTCTGACGAGTTTCTGCTGGAGCGCCCGTTGCTCGAGGCGATTCGGGCAACAGATCCTGTGGTCTTGTTGATCGATGAGGTTGATCGAGTAGAGGTTGAGACCGAGGCGCTGCTGTTAGAGATTCTCTCTGACTATCAAGTTTCTATTCCAGAACTTGGAACTATTACTGCCAGACAAATTCCCATGGTGTTTCTCACTTCAAATAACACCCGCGAGTTGTCGGAAGCTCTAAAGCGCCGCTGTTTGTATCTGCATGTTGACTATCCCGATATGGAACGAGAGAAAGAGATTGTACTCACCAAGGTTCCAGGTCTGACCGACTCGCTTGCCGATCAGATTGCCCGGGTAGTGCGTTCGATTCGTCAGCTTGAACTAAAAAAGGCTCCTTCAGTATCTGAGACAATCGACTGGGCAAACACCTTGGTGATGCTCGGGGTAGAGCAGATTGATGCAGAGACTGCAACAGGAACAGTCAACATTTTATTGAAGTATCAGAGCGATATTCAAAAGGTGGTCAAAGAGTTTGCGGCTGAGCAAAAGTCGTTCAGTAGTGGCGGCCTACTCTCTCGGGAAGCCTGAGTCTGATGACGTCCAAGGCAACTGACTTGGCGGGTGAATCGCTACTTGTTCTGCTTGCAGGGTTCATTGTTGAGTTACGGCAGGCGGGCTTGCCTGTCAGCTTGACCGAAAATCTTGATGCCATGGAGGCTGTTCAGTACATTCCACTGGGCGATCGTGAAGCCTTTAAATACGCACTTGCTGCAACTTTGGTGAAGAACCATTCACATTGGCGAGCATTCGAGACGGTGTTTGAGGTGTACTTCTCTCTTCGCGGTTCGGAGTGGGCACTGAACTCTGATGCAACCGATCTTGCAGACCTAGATGATGATCAGTCGCAGGCCCCTGACGGCCAAGGAGAGGGTCAACAAGCTCAGGGTGGCTCTGGCGATGCACTCACCCCAGAAGAACTTGCAGAGATGCTCTTTAAGTCGTTGCTTCGAGGCGACCAGGCAATGATGCGCGCCATGGCTCGGCAGTCGGTTCGTCGTTACGCAGGAATGGAGCCCGGCCGACCAGTGGGTGGTACCTATTACTTGTATCGCACAATGAGAAACCTGAATCTTGAAGGCATGCTTGAGCGACTGATGGAGCAAGCTGAGCAGGACTCCCCAGAGCCGCTGACACCACTCGAGGAGCGCCTTGAGCGAGACGAGTATGAGAACAGAATCAACGCCCTGAAGAAAGAGATTGAGTCAGAGATCCGCCGCCGTCTTGTGGCTGACCGCGGGGTAGAGGCAATGGCAAAAACACTGCGTAAGCCACTTCCCGAAGATATTGACTTTATGCACGCAAGCCGTGAAGAAATGGTGCAGTTGCGCAAAGCGCTGCAGCCATTGACTCGTCGATTGGCGATTCGTCTTGCCCGCAAGCGTAGGCATGGCCGCAAAGGTGCGTTGGACTTTCGAAGCACCGTTCGTCACTCCTTAAGCTACGGCGGGGTTCCCGCCGAGCCCAAGTTCAAGTACCCGCGACCGTCAAAGCCAGAGATTTTTGTTATCGCAGATATCTCGGGCTCGGTAGCAGCCTTCGCACGCTTTACCTTGCACTTGGTCTATGCAATATCTGGACAGTTCTCTCGGGTGCGCAGTTTTGTATTCATCGATGGCATTGATGAAGTGACCCGATTTTTTGAGGGAACCGATGACATCCTCGACGCGATTTCTCGGGTTAACAGTGAGGCCGATGTGATCTGGGTGGATGGTCACTCTGACTACGGGCATGCTTTCGAGGTGTTCTGGGAACGCTATGGCCAAGACGTCAGTTCTAAGACAACCGTGATCATCCTCGGCGATGCGCGAAACAACTATCACGCCTCGCAAAACTGGGTCATCAAAGAGATCCGGAACAAAGCCAGACATGTGTGGTGGCTCAATCCCGAGCCCAAAGCGTATTGGGATACGGGCGATTCAATAGTCGGGGAGTACGCCACCTATTGCGATGGAGCATTCGAGTGTCGCAATCTGCGCCAGCTTGAACGTTTTGTGGACAACTTGGTTTAGATCAGTACCCTCACAGTCTCATGTAATGACTGCGCCGGCACGGCTCGTTTACCGGGAGGACGCTCGAGAATCACATATGCGCCTTTTTGGGAACTTCGGTAACTCTGGGCTGTGTCGAAGCGGCCGTATGAAAGAGGCCGTGTGAAAGAGGCCGTGTGAAAGGGGTACAGACTTCGATATCCTGCGAGAACTGATCGAAGGTCACACGGGACTCAGTAGACTCTGCAGGACCAACTAGGGGAGTAGGCATGTCGTTAGTGAACAAAATCAAAGCTAAGGCCGAGGCCCTAAAGCCTCGGGTAAACGAATGCGCCATCGTGGTTCGTCCGATGCCGCTCATTGCCGATGAAGTCATTTCTGCCGGTGATGACTTTTACTTCAAGGTGGTCTTCGATCCAACAGATCGACACCTAGTTGAACTCGAGCCAGCACGCCGTCTTGAACTCATGAAAGGCCCCTTTGCTCGAGGTGCGATTGTCATTCTTGCAATCCACAAACCAACAGACACAGCCGTTGGCAAGATGTGGTTGCTCAGCGAGTCACCAGTAGCTGGCGATGGCAAACGAGGTCTGTTGCCGATACAGCTCGCTAAAGATGAGATCTTTCTGTTCGATCTCTGGGTTCACAAAGACTTTCGTAGAAATGCTGTGGGAATCACCATGGCCTATGAGATGGGTGCTGCCGTAGACCAGTTCTTCCCCGAAGTCCGATGGGTGTACGGCTATGCGCACGTAGACAACGAGGCCTCGATGCAATTGATGTCGCTCGTCTATGGCATGTGGACTGTGCAAACCATGAAGGAGTTCGAGATCGGCGACTATCACGTGGGAATGGTGCCAAATTCTGACTCGCCAAAGTTTGGGCCCTTCTCAAAAACCGGTAGACACTCAGGCGATGGTTTCCAGATGCCTGGCCGGCCACGCAGCGGCGATAACGCACGTGACTACCATCACAAGGAAGGCTTCGCTCGTAGAACAGTAAACGATGCAGTGGTTTCTGATGGTTGGATGTGGTCTGGGCCGGAATGGTTCGATGACGAGCATCCAAAAGGGTCTGATGGCAATCCGGCAACTCCAGAAACCTTGCCCAGGGTTATCGAGCCTTAGCCAAGTCCTCTAGCTCAGATGTAAGCCGCACTCGGTCTTCTCTTTGCCCGTCCATCTGCCCGAACGGGCATCCTCGCCGGGAAGTACTTTGTTTGTGCAGGGCATGCAGCCAATAGATGGGTAGCCCTGGGCTAGCAGCGGATTGACCACGATGTTTTGGGCGGTGATATATGACTGCACGTCGGCTGCAGTCCAGTTCGCAAGCGGGTTGATCTTGATCAGGCCGCGCAGGTCTCTGCCAACAATCGGCGACGCTGATCGGCTTGGAGATTCATCTCGTCGCAGCCCAGACATCCAAGCAGATTTGCCCGCTAATGCCCGGTCGAGCTGGCCAACCTTGACAGCAGAGCAGCAGTTCGCCGGATCAACCTTCCAAAGTTCTTCATTGTGAGTGGCAACAGTCATGATCCGAAGATTCAGCCCGTAGTGGCGACGCACTGCTTCTACGGTCTGGAGTGTCTCAGGAAAGTGGTACCCGGTGTCTATAAAAACCACTTCGATTGCTGGTGCAACCTTGACGGCAAGATCAATCAATACAGCATCGGTCATAGATGCAGCCAGAGATAGGTGCGGTCCAAAATTGTCTGTTGCCCAACGAAGGATCTCTGCAGCAGAGAGTTCTTCAAACTCAATATTGAGCGCCGCAAGTTGTTCATCCGAGAACTGCGCAGCCTGAAAAGGCCCAGGGAGCGGCTCGTTGGATTCGTTGCTGGCGCCCAAGTCATTCAGCGTGTACTGGGCCATCAGACTGCGCACTCCGACTCGCCGAGTTCTTTCTCATACGGTCCGGTCTCGCCGAAGTCAATGTAGAAATCCTCGTTCTCTTCAGGGGTAGGGAACACGTCAAGGTCTTTGAGCCAAGTGGCCACACCCTTTGCGCCACCAGAACGCTCAAGCCATTCTTGGAACTTTTCTCCCAATTCGCGCTCCTCGGAGTAGCGTCGTATGACTCGAACCGTGGCCTCGGGCGCAGCTTTTGCCGGAAGCCGAAGTGCTGTCTTTCCAAACTCAATCTGCTCTTGGCCAACGTAGCCTCCGAGTAGCATTTGGTAGCCCGGCGCAGACCTGCCGTGCGCTCGGCGCTCGGCTCCAAAGAATCCAATATCGGCGATATGGTGCTGCCCGCAGGAGTTAGTGCAACCAGAGATATTAGTTCGTACACCTTCTACCTCGGCTAGGCCAGCGGCCTCGAGCGCATCGCCGATGGCCTGAGCAAGACCACGAGACTGTGTGACTGCCAGATTGCATGTATCTGCTCCGGGGCAGGCCACAACATCTCTGCTCAATTCGGCGCCAGGTTCGGCCATGCCGATAGCTACAAGGCGGGGATACAACTCGGTAAGTTGCTCCTCGGTGAGCCCACGCAGAATGAAGTTCTGTCGGTTAGTAATGCGAACCTCTACATCAAAATCCCTACTAATTGACGCAATGCCGCGGAACTGATCGGCTGTGACATCTCCAAGGCGTGACCATGCCAAAGCAGAGACGGTGCCATTGGCAATCCCTCGCACAACGTTCGCCTCATTCCAACGCAGCTGCGGGGACAACCCGCGCAGGAACACTGGTTGGCCTTGGCCAACTGGGGTGACCGATCCCTCTATCGCGCCGCCTTGCCCAGCAGGCGCATCGCCTAGCTCTGCGACTTGAGCGGGAATACCCCCTGGCCAACTTGATGAGGCCAATAAGAACTTTCTTGAGGCAAAGACCCGGCGCTGAACCTCTTCAAAACCTAACTCGCCAACTATCCACTTCATGCGAGCGCGCAGTTTGTTATCTCGGTTGCCGGTTTGTTCAAACACCCGCACGCAGGCTTCGATTGTGGGCAGTAGTTGTTCTCTTGGTGTAAAGGGCTCGAGTGCCAATGCCGGGTGGGGGTTTGCGCCTAACCCGCCGGCAATAAAGACACGGAAGCCAGCTTCAACACCGCCTGCACCCGGTTCGCTCTCGGGGATGGTTCGGTTGACTGCAATCACACCCACATCGTTAAACATGGCTTGGCCACAGTCCGTTGAACACCCAGAGAAATTGATTTTAAACTTCCGCGGCAGCCGCTGCGAGATTGGGTTTCTTAAGAAGTGCCAAAAGGTAGCCTCGGCCCAGGGTTGGATGTCGAGCACCTCGTGTGGGCAAGCACCCGCAAGGTGGCAGCCCATGACATTGCGAACAGTATCTGAGCAAGCCTCGCGGGTGGTTAGTCCCACCTTGGCAAGATCCCAGAGCAGGTCAGGAACGCGTTCTAGGTCAACAAAGTGGAACTGAACGTTTTGGCGTGTTGTGAGATGCCCCCAAGTCCGGCTGTATTTTTCCGAGATGTCGGCAAGCGCATCGAGTTGTGTAGGAGCAATTGCCCCATAGGGCGCTTTTATGCGCACCATCTGGTCATGCCCGCCTTGGCGTTGGCCGTACACGCCATTCGCTAGCCGAAACACCTTGAATACGTCTTCTTCAATCTCGCCAGCAAGATAGCCCTCTAGTGAGCGCTCGAACTTCTGGATATCGGCAACCATGCCAGGGTCAACATCGATAACAAGACCTTCCCTGCCAATGACCTGTCCGTCAGTATTGATCTCGATAGTGCTCATGACAACTCCGGGTGGGGGATAGCAGCAGAGACCGGGTTTTGCCGGCATCCGGTGGGTGTGGTCAGGGTTAAAGCTGACCAACTAGATCAACTTTAGCATCTAAAGTTGACTAGTCCAGTCGACAATTGCTCAATGGGCCCCGCAAAGCCGCAAACGACTAGCCCTGACGCAGCAGTTCGGCCACACCGAAAGCCAGATCAAGCGACTGTCGGCCATTCAGTCGAGGGTCGCACATAGTCTCGTAGCGAAGCGCCAGATCGCCATCGAGTAGATCCTCTGCTCCGCCCAGGCACTCGGTCACATCGTCTCCGGTCAGTTCCACGTGCACGCCGCCCGGCCAAGTTCCTTCGGCCTGATGTGCTTCAAAAAATCCGCGAATCTCGGAGAGGATCGAATCGAAGTGCCGAGTTTTTTGGCCACTTGGCGCAGTAAAGGTGTTTCCGTGCATGGGATCGCAGGCCCAAACCACGGGGTGTCCCGAATCGGCTACAGCGCGAAGCAGTGGGCGAAGCAAGTCCGTGACATTGTCGGCACCCAGGCGCGTAATGAGCGTGAGTCGGCCAGGGATCCGCTCAGGATTGAGTGCCTGGCAAAGATCGAGCACTTGTTCTGCCGAGGCGGTGGGGCCGACCTTGCAGCCAATGGGATTACGTATGCCTCGGAAGAACTCAACATGAGCGCCATCAAGGTCTCGAGTACGTTCGCCAATCCAGACCATATGAGCCGAGCAGTCGTAGTAGTCGCCCGTGAGTGAATCTCTTCGGGTTAGGGCTTCTTCATAACCGAGCACTAAGGCTTCGTGACTCGTCCAGATTTCAGTTTGGTGAAGTGCGGGAACGGTCTCATGGTCGAGTCCGCAGGCATCCATAAAACGCAGCGCTCGCTCGATCTCTTCGGCGAGTTGTTCATAGCGCTGCCCTTGCGGACTTGCGGACACAAACTCTTGGTTCCATTGGTGCACCCGAGAAAGATCGGCAAAGCCTCCAGTGGTAAATGCTCGTAGCAGATTCAGCGTTGAAGCTGACTGGTGATAGGCCTCGATCATGCGGGCAGGTACAGGGATTCGAGCCTCTGCAGTAAAGGCTACGTCGTTGACGAGGTGACCGCGAAAGCTGGGCAGTTCGACTCCATCCACGGTTTCTGTATCTGCGGATCTTGGCTTAGCGAACTGTCCGGCAATTCTGCCGAGTTTCACTACTGGCACGCCGGCTGAGTAGGTAAGAACAACTGCCATCTGCAGAATTACTTTGAGACGCTCGCGAATAGAGTCAGCCGAGAATGCTTCGAATGACTCGGCGCAGTCGCCAGCTTGCAACAAAAAAGCGTCGCCCTGACTTACTCGTGCGAGTTGTGCAGTGAGCCTGCGAGATTCGCCCGCAAATACCAGTGGCGGAAAACCCGACAGTTGCTTCAGTACTGATTCGTAGTCATTGATCTCTGGCCAGTTTGGCTGCTGCAGTGCGATTTTAGTTCGCCAAGAATCGGGGGACCAAGGCGCGTCGGCAGAACTGCTTTGTGCCGGGGAGTTGTCTGGTGAGTGCTCAGAGGAAGCAGAACTAGTCATCGTTTCCTAGGTTACCGGCCAGAACTGACCAGCCCAGAACTGATTACGTAGATGAGAGCGCCAACTCGCGAACCGTTCCCATAGAACGCTTCACCAGGCGGCGAGCAGCCTCGGCAGTAATGCCCAGATCTTCTCCGACCTCTCTGTAGCTTTTGCGCTGTCCGTCAGAAAGGCCAAAGCGCTGTTCAACTGCACTGCGGGCACGGGGATCCAAAATGTCCAACAAGCCAGTCAGCCACTCAGAATGCTCGGTGTCTAGCAACACATCCTCTGGGCCAGCATGGCGATCAGCAAGCATGTCTACGAGCTCGTTGGAGTCATCGTCGCCAATGCTGCGGTCAAGTGAGGTCGGGGTGGTCAGGCGATGGAGTTCTGCATTTGCATAATCTAGGCAGTCGCCATCGCCAGACACATTGCGCAGGGCAGCGCGAAGTGCCGCTGAGCGGTCACCTGGTAGCCGAACCAAAGAGGCTTTCTGGTCAAGTGCTCGACCGATCGACTGACGAATCCAGAAGGTGGCATACGTAGAGAACTTGAATCCCTTGCGCCAGTCAAACTTGTCTACGGCATGCTCTAAACCCAGGTTTCCCTCTTGAACAAGGTCGAGTAGGTCCATTCCTGGTGGAAGCGGGTAACGGCGAGCAACGCTGACCACTAGTCGCAGGTTGGAGCGAATAAAGCGATCCTTTGCAGCATCGCCGGCGGCGATAGCTGAGCGAATATCTCTGGTTCGTTCGCCAGCATCTCGCCGAGCTCTGGCCTCTAGGCCGAGTTCGATCACCTGAGAGAGTTCGCGCTCTTCTAGTGCTTCTAGCAGCGGAACCCTTCCGATCTGATTGAGATACATACCAACGGAGTCACTCATGTGAGGCAACTTTCGTGTCGTGGCCAGAACTAGCCGCTCGGCCGCTCTTAAAGAACGGAGGAAATATTTACTTTGACGGTTTCACGGTTGTGTTTTGCCGTCCAACTTGATGTCGGCCCACCCGCCGAAGAGTTAAGGATACTACTCAAGTATTTTTCACCGCCTACGATCCATTCATGCACCTGAGCATTCCATCAGATCCCTCAACCGGTGCACGGCCAGCTCGAATCGGAGTTTTTGGCGGAACCTTTGACCCACCTCACATCGGGCACCTTGTGACGGCGGTCAACCTGCGATACGAGATGAAGTTGCATAGCGTGCTCATGGTGGTAGCCAACGAGCCATGGCAAAAACTGGGGTCTCGAAAGCTGTCGAGTGCCGAAGACCGTTTGGCCATGGTGCGAGCGGCAGTAGAGGGCGAGGACGGTATTGAAGCAAGCGACATAGAACTTCTTCGAGGCGGGCCCTCGTACACGGTAGATACGCTCAAAGCCTTGAGGGAGGAAGACTCGAGTAGCGAACTGTTTCTGATTCTGGGTGGTGATGCTGCATCAGGCCTAAGGAGTTGGCAACGGCCAAACGAGGTTGCTGAGTTCTGTCGGATTATTGTTGTGGACCGACCTGGAGTGATCAGCGAGGTTCCGCCGGAGTTCACGGTAGAACGACTAACAGTGCCGCGACTCGAGGTGTCTTCTACCGACCTTCGACAACGCGCAGCAACGGGCGCACCGTTGCGTTACTTAGTTCCAGAGCCGGTGATCTCTTTGATTGCGCAACGCGGCCTCTATCGTAGTGAGCAATGATCGAGTATTCAGCAGTGCGTGAGTATTCACTACAGAGCGGGATCTAAGCAATGAGAGGCCTTCACAGATGAGCGTTGTTGCTCCAGAACAGTCACCGGGCGAGTTGCCAGAGAGCAGTTCGCAACCTGTGGTGCGATCAGCGATGAGGCAACGCAAGGCACAGAAACGTCGCAAACGTGCCACGATTGTTCAGGGTTTGCTGACCGTTCTGTTTGTAGTGGCCTTGGGTGCACTGGGGTTCGTTGGATGGAACTCCGCGCTCAAAATTACTGGTGGACGAGTCACAGAAGTGACTGATCCTTCTGCGGCCAATTTTATTGCCAAAGTAGAGCCCACCAATGTTGAGCTAGTCGCAGTTACGGCCCCAGATGGTTCGCTCGTGACTTCGCTATTGCTGGTGTCCGAACCAGCAGGCAAAAAGAAGCGCGCCTCGGCCGGAGCGAACACTGTCGTAGCAGTTTCTTCTGGCTTGATCCTTTGGGAATTTGAAGATGCGCTCCCGGACAGCGCAGCCAATATTTTTGCCTCAGGCGGAATCGACGCGCTCAGCCTGCGGCTTGGGGCAGATCTGAGCTTTGGTACGACAAGCACGGCTGTAGCACCCAGCGCCGTGCTTGATGAGCTAGCTACTGCTGCCGGACAGCTAACAATCGAACTCCCCGACAACGTGATTGGAACAGATCTGGCAGGCACCAAGTTTGTAAAATATCCGGCCGGCCCCCTAGCTCTTGCTCCAGATCAGGTGTCAGAGTTTCTAGGATTCCGTGGCGTGGACGAACAAGAACTGTCACGTTCACTTCGACTCTCTCTGGTGTGGTCCAAGTTGCTTGCCGTAATCGGTGCGAGTGAATCGTCTACGAAAAGCAAGATCTCGGTACCAGCCTCAGCTTCAGAAGGATTAAAATCTTTCGCTGATCTTTTTAATGGGATGTCGAGTGCTCAACTCTCGGTAGTTTCGTTGCCCACTCAGGAAGTGGTGCTGAACGTGTCTCCGCCGGTAGTGCTGAATCAGATCGACGATCTAGCAGTTCCCGCATGGGTTGCGGAATATGTACCCTTCCCTGTTTCGGCCTACCCAGGGCAGCGAGCAACGGTGTCAATGTTGAACGGAACTAAAGATAAAGCCCTGCCAAACATGACTGCGCCAAAGGTAGTTGCTGGTGGCGGGCAGATCTCGCTTGCGGGCAACGCTGCATCATTTGATCTAGCAACTTCGACAGTGGAATACACAGATAGGGGTTCCAAGGCAGCGGCCGAATCAATTGCCCAACAGTTGGGGTTGGCAGTCAAACTCCGAGTCGACCAGAACAGCAACGTCGACGTGACGGTGACTATGGGCCAAGATCTACTCTCATGAAACCCTCCTCACAGATAACTCCAGGGCTACCACTAGCAGAACCGCAAGATCTTGCTCGTACTGCCGCTCGCGCCGCACATAGCAAGGGTGCAACTGAAATTGTTGTGCTCGATGTTGCTCAGGTGATGGGAATTTGTGAGCTCTTCGTTATAGCGACTGCTGCAAACACCCCGATGCTGAAAGCAGTATCTGACGAGATTCAGCAACGTATAGCCGTTGACTGTAATCAAAAGCTTCGTTCCATAGAAGGTGCCGATGAGAGGCGTTGGGTGCTTCTTGATTACGGCGACATTGTGGTTCACATCTTCTTGACTGAAGATCGCGAGTACTACCGCTTAGAGAAGTTGTATGCAGACTCCATGCAGTATGACTGGCAGCTGGACTGACAAACATAAGCACAGCAATTTCGGCCTGAAGTGAAACTGGCATATATGCAAGAAGACCCGGCTCAGAGCCGGGTCTTCTGTAACGCACGGTGCTTGTGGAGCCGATGAGAATCGAACTCACGACCTCTTCCATGCCATGGAAGCGCTCTAGCCAACTGAGCTACGGCCCCGCACGAAGCGCAACCTTAGCGGTCACTTAGCTGAGTGTGGAATTTGAGCTTCAAGGCATTGTAATGCTGTAGAGATCTTGGGCCTCGTTTCGGGGTGCGGGGCCTGACATCACTACGATCACGGCATGTCAGATTCACGTTTCGGCTCAGATGCTGAACCCTTTGCGCCGTACGATCCTCAAGCAATCGAACCCAAGTGGCAGCAGTACTGGCGTGAACAAGGAACCTATGAGGTAGATAACGACGACCCTCGCCCGCGGTATTACGTGTTGTGCATGTACCCCTATCCATCGGGTGCGGCGCATATGGGTCATGTGCGCAACTACACCTTTGGTGACTTACTTACGCGTTATCGCACCATGAATGGAGACGCCGTGTTATCTCCGATGGGCTTTGACAGTTTTGGATTGCCAGCCGAGAACGCTGCAATAAAAACAGGCCGCCACCCTCGAGGGTTTACTGATGAGCGAATTGAACAGTTACGCAGTTCGATTACCCGGATCGGTGGTGTCTATGACTGGCGAAGAGAAGTCAAGAGTCACGATCCGAGCTATATGCGCTGGACCCAATGGATCTTTTTGAAGTTCTTTGAAAACGGATTGGCTTACCGCAAGTCGGCTCCGGTTAATTGGGACCCAGTTGATCAAACAGTGTTGGCCAATGAGCAGGTCCTAGCTGATGGAACTGCCGAGCGCTCGGGAGCAATGGTTGAAAAACGTGACCTTGAGCAGTGGTACTTCCGGATTACGGACTACGCCCAGCAGCTACTTGATGACCTTGACAGCGTTGATTGGCCCGAGCGTGTAGTTACCCAGCAGCGCAACTGGATTGGCCGCTCCGAAGGCGCTGAATTCACCATGGGAGTTGTGACCGAACAAGGCCAAGCGGTGCTGTCAGCTGACAGTGCTGCCCCGCTTGAGTTCAGCGTGTTCACCACTCGTCCTGACACTGCGTTTGGCATGACCTTTTGTGTGCTTGCCCCAGAACACCCGTTGGTGCCACAGATTGTGAGTGAGCCGCTTCGAGCGCAGGTTGAGGCTTTCATTACCTTGGCTCGTTCAACATCTGAAATTGATCGGCTATCTACCGAACGCTCGCTGGCAGACCGAGGCTGCTTCACCGGGGCATTCGCTACTAACCCGTTCACTGGCGCCACAGTACCTATCTATCTGGCCGACTATGTGCTCGCAACCTACGGAACAGGCGCGGTTATGGCCGTACCGGGTGAAGACCAGCGCGACTTTGACTTTGCCGGCATCTTTGGCTTGGAGGTCGTTGAGACTGTGCAACGACCCCAGGGTTGGCAGGGCGAAGCCTTCAGCGGAGATGGCGCTCACATCAACTCGCCATTTACTGATGAAGCCGCAGTTTTTGCAGGAGCGAATCTGGCTAGCCTGGCTCTGACCGGCCTGAACCTGAACGGCCTGAATATTCTCGAAGCTAAAAACGCAGCGATGGACTGGCTCGAAAGCCAGAGTCTGGGCCAGCGTAAGGTGAACTTCCGTCTGCGTGATTGGTTGCTCTCGCGACAGCGCTTTTGGGGGTGTCCCATCCCCATCATCTATTGCGATACCTGTGGCATTGTTCCCGTGCCGTTGGAGCAACTCCCAGTGCTTGCACCCGACGACGTGGAGTTCATGCCAACTGGGCAATCGCCTTTGTTGTCTCACAAGGGGTTTTTGCATACCACTTGCCCGAAGTGCAGCGGCCCGGCTCGCAGAGAGACCGACACGATGGATACCTTCGTTGATAGCTCGTGGTACTACTTGCGATTTACTGATCCATGGTCAGAAGATGCACCATTCCGCCAAGATCAGTTGGCTCAATGGATGCCAGTCGATCAGTACATCGGTGGAGCTGAGCATGCCGTATTACACCTGATGTACGCGCGGTTTTTCACTAAGGCGCTGTCTGATCTAGAGGTACTTCCCTCTGACCTGCGCGAGCCGTTCCGGCGGCTCTTTACCCAGGGCATGATCCGCCTAGATGGGGCAAAGATGTCTAAGTCCAAGGGAAACTTGGTAGCACCCGAAGAGATTATCGACACTCTTGGTGCCGATGCACTGAGGTTGAGTCACCTAGCGGTAAAGCCGCCAGAAGAAGATGTTGATTGGGAAGATGTTGGTCTGGAAGGCTGTCACCGATTCCTGCTGCGATTGTGGAGACTCGGAGTGCCCAACTCTGATCTCACCACCGAGTTGCGACAGGGTGAAGCCCAAGAAGCAGATCTGGCAATTGAGCGCGCAACACACGTTTTGATCGACGGTATTTCAAAAGATTTCGACCGCTGGTCGTACAACGTAGCTGTGGCCAAGTACATGGCTTTCTTAAACGAGCTGTACCGATACGTTCAGTCTCCCGAGCATGCCCACAGCGATACCCTGCAGGCCTCGGTGACAACGCTGTTGCAGTTACTTGCTCCAGCCTGCCCCCATATCACCGCCGAGCTTTTTGCCCTGCGCAGACTGTCTCAGTCTGGGCCGCATGAATCTGGGCCGCATGAATCTGGGCCTGAGTTAGCGCATGTTCACACCACTTCCTGGCCAATAGCCAACCCGGCGTTGTTAGTCCAGGACTCAGTCACGCTGATAGTCCAAATCAACGGCAAGGTGCGAGACAAGATCGAGGTGCCAGCAAATGCAGATGAGACAGTGTGCCTAGCTGCCGCTCTTGGCTCAGACAAAATCCGGCAGCAGCTTCAAGGCGCAAAGCCGCATAGGGTGATTTCGCGGCCGCCAAAGCTGCTGAATTTGCTGGTGTGATCTAGCGTCTTAGCCTTCTAGCTTCTTGCCCGGCATCTCTACTTGCCTCATAGAGCTTTCGCTAGTTTCTTGTAACCGTGAACCACTTTGGAGTGTCAAAGCACCGTGCTCTCGCTGATTGATCGAATTGAAGCAACTGCCGAAACTGATTATGGGCTCGTGACCTTTGTCTCGGGTGATGAACATCAGACGATTCGGTGGTCACAACTCCACTCCGAGGCTCTGCAGGTAGCTGCCGGGCTACAGGCGCGGGGAGTGAAACCCGGAGACCATGTTGCGGTGCTCGGGCCCACAACAAGACAACTCATTACCACTATCCAAGGCATCTGGCTGGCAGGTGCTGCGCTGGTGACTATGCCGCTCCCAATGCGAATGGGTGCACTCGAGCAGTTTATTTCTCAGACCAGAGTGAGGATTCGCCGTTCCGATACCAAAATCTTGGTCATCGATTCAGATATTGCAGGGTTTATTGAGCGAATCGAGGGAGACCCTCCTTTTGTGACCTTAGATGAACTTTTCTCTGAAAATAATCTGAGTTCGGCTGATTACAAGCGACCCCCGAGTAGTTCGAAATCGCTAGCGATTCTGCAGTTCACTTCGGGTTCCACATCTGAACCAAAGGGTGTGATGTTGTCGCATGAGGCAGTCTGCAACAACCTGGACGGTGCTTGGAAGGCAGCAGCTATCAGTAGGGACGAGGTGATCGTGTCTTGGCTGCCGTTGTATCACGACATGGGCCTAGTCGGATTGTTGACCATCCCAATGACTATTGGCTGCACCTTGGTGCAGGGCGCACCGCAAGACTTTCTAGCTCGACCATTGCGGTGGTTGCAGTGGATCTCTCAGTACGGTGGCACCGGAACGGCCGGGCCAAACTTCTCGTACTCCCTAGCCGCTCGTGCTCTACGGCGAACTAATGAAGAGCTTGACCTGTCCCATATGCGTATTTGGCTTAATGGCGCCGAGCCCGTCGACCCTGAGACCTTTCGTAGTTTTTTTACTGCTGGTGAAAAGCACGGACTCTCGCCCAAGGGTGCGTTTCCGGCGTTTGGCATGGCCGAGGTGTGTATTGCAGGTTGCTTCCCTGAACCCGGGGCTGGTTTGCTGACCGACTGGGTAGATAAGGCCGCGCTTGAGCACGATCGACTCGCAGTACCCGTCGAGTCTGATGCGGATGGGGCAACTGAGCTTGTTCTGTTGGGTAAACCTGTGCCTGGTCTAGAGATCGAGATAATTGACTGCACCACCGGAGAGGTTTGCGCTGACCGCCAAGTTGGTGAACTGAAGATCACAGGAAACTCGCTGACCTCGGGCTACTACGAACAACCCCAAGAGACAGCAGAACTCATTGTGGATGGGTGGCTACACACCGGAGACTTGGCGTACACCGTTGACGGCTCTCTGGTTGTCTGTGGTCGAATCAAAGATGTCATCATCGTGGGCGGCCGCAACGTCTTCCCTCAAGACATTGAGAAGGTTGCCGGCGAGGTTGAAGGGGTGCGCACTGGCAACGTGATTGCATTTGGTGTCGAAGGCCGACAAGGTGTGCAGAACATTATCGTCGTGGCCGAAGCCCGATCAGCCGACTTAGCCGAGGTTGCACGAATGACTAGTTCGGTGGTTACTGATTCGGTAGGTATTCCGCCGAAGAGGGTCATTCTTGTTGAACCGGGAACTGTGCCCAAGACCTCCTCGGGCAAGCTGCAGCGCACTGCATGCATGCAGCAGTTCCTCGAGGGAACCCTTGCAATGCTGGATTATAGCTAGCCGAGTTTTGTAGACCCCCTTGTCAGTTGCAGTGCCAACAAGCAATAAATCTTGTCTGTTAGAGCAACTCAGCAAGTTTGTGAACGGTGCTTGTGTAGAGTCAGCACTGGCTGTGGGGAGGGGTGAATAACAGTTGTCTCTAGTTGCAGATATGAAGCAGTTGCTGAAAGGCAATTTAGGTTTGTTCCTTCCAGCGGTAGGCATTCTGCTTGCCCAGATGCTGCTGTTCCCTATGCCCTCTGGGGCAGTACTGTCTGGCGTCATTTTGGGCATGCTTGGTGCACTCAGTGCCATTGGTTTGGCATTGGTGTGGCGGGCGAACCGAATTGTGAACTTCGCTCAAGGCGACCTGGGTGGGTTGCCGGCAACCTTTGCAGTGTTGCTCGTCAGCTTGGCTGGTCTTCCGTGGCTACTCAGTGTGACCATTGGCTTTGTTGCGGCGCTGCTACTTGGGCTGATCGTGGATGTCTTAGTGATCCGCAGGTTCTTTAGCACACCGCGTTTACAGCTCACTGTTGCAACGCTAGGGCTAGCTCAGGTGTTGGCTTTTTGTTCTTTGTTGTTACCTGGACTCTGGGGTGCAGCCCCCGCTATTCGGAGTATGCCTGCACCCTTTGAGTTCTCGTTCAGTACCGGCGGGGTTCGCTTCGATGCTAGCGACCTCCTTGCCGTAGCCCTGGCGCCACTGCTACTAGTTGCTGTTGCGCTGTTCCTGAAACTCACCGATACGGGGGTTGCTGTTCGGGCCTCGGCCGAACGGTCTGATCGGGCCTCAACCTTAGGCATTCCCGTGCGTCGCCTCGAGGCTCAGGTCTGGGTGCTTGCAACAGGGCTTGCGTATATCTCGATGGTGCTGACTGCTGGCGTTACTAGTTTACCTTTCGGTGTCGGGCTGGGTTTATCTGTGGTGCTTCGCGCACTAACTGCACTCATCGTTGGCCGGATGACACACCTAGTGGCCATTGCTGCCACAGCGGTCTCGCTCGGAGTACTCGAAACTGGGGTCAGGTGGAATACCGGTGACTCTTATTTGATGTCTCCCATTCTTGCAGGGCTCATCATTGTGTCGCTGCTGTTGCAACGCCGCGGATCGCGTAGGTCAGACGCAGAAGATTCCTCATCTTGGGATTCGATCAGTGAAGTGCGACCCATTCCGACGGCTATCAGCAGGTTGAAAGAGGTCCGGCTTTTTCGAGCTGGGGTTGTTCTCGTTGCGGCAGCAGTAGTACTTGGGGGTCCACTGCTGCTTGGCACAAACGGGCAGTTCAAAGCTGGGGTGATATTAATCTTCGCCATGATCGGGCTGTCGGTGGTCGTGCTCACGGGCTGGGCGGGGCAGGTCTCTCTTGGGCAGATGGCTTTTGTTGGAGTTGGAGCATCATTTGGTGCATGGGCCACGGTTGAACAAGGCTGGGAACCGCTTACCTCCATGCTTGCTGCCGGAGTGTTAGGTGCAGTGGTTGCAGTGCTAGTAGGTCTACCTGCGCTGCGCCTTCGAGGTCTGTACCTGGCAGTCACCACGCTGGCTATTTCAGTTGCAGCCTCGGAGTGGATATTTTCAAACCGAGCTGTGGACTGGATTCCCGAAGGTCGGTTTACGCGACCGCAGTTGCTCTTTCGGCTGAGCCTAGACAGCCCCTTGCGCCTGTATTATTTTTCTCTAGCGGTTCTGTTAGTTATGGCTTTTGTGTTGCGCCGCCTTCGCAAAACCCGCACGGGGCGAGTGTTGGTTGCTCTACGAGACAACGAGTCGGGTGTAGTTGCATTCGGAGTAAACCCCACCAAAGCGAAACTGTCTGCGTTTGCAGTCTCTGGATGCTTGGCCTCAATCGCCGGTGTGGTTCTTGTCATCCATCAGGCCGCATTCAGGCAGCAGTCCTACGGCGCAGATGAAAGCCTGCTGGTGTTTTCGGCCACAGTTGTTGGTGGGCTCGGCTCTTTGCTCGGAGCAGTGCTGGGCTCGCTCTTCCAGCGAGGTTCGCAATGGTTACTTCCAGCACCTTGGTCTGTATTGGCAACCGGGGTCGGGGTGCTTGTTGTGCTGCTCTCTGCGCCAGATGGCCTTGGCGGAGTGGTCTTTCGTGTCCGTGACCGTGCGCTGGCCTATGCGGCGAGCCGGAGGAATCTGAGTGAACTGAACTTCAACCGCGAGCCCGAGCCTGAGGCCGAGTTAGAGCCCGAACCCGAGGCGGGGTCAGTGCCATGACCGACACACAGGCCAAACCCACAACAGATCGAATTACTTGGACTGATCTCAGGGAGTCATCTCAAGGCGTATTCAACCCAGTTCGCTGGTTTTCAGTCATGCGTGCCCCTGCATCAGCACTGAAACAACTTGTTGGCACAGGGCCAGTCTTTCCGCTCCTTATCCTCTTTGGACTCAACGCCGCAGATGAACTCGACCGCACTGCTTTCGGAATTCTGTTGCCCAATGTGCGCGATGCGTTTGGGATGTCGAATACAGGAATTCTTACTCTGGTTGGGCTCACTGCTTTGGGAGCGCTGCTATTGCAGATGCCCATAGCAATCGCTGCTGACAAAGGGAACCGAGTATTTATTGCGCTAGCTGGCGCCGTGGTCTGGGCTGTGTTTTCGTTGATGACCGGAGCCTCGACGGCTATCTGGATGCTGATAGTTGCCCGGACCGGCACAGGTATTGGCCGCGCCGTAGTCGACCCCACTCATAATGCATTGCTCTCTGATTATTTCTCCGTAGATCGTCGGCCCGGTGTGTTTTCGTTCCACCGAGCAGCCAATGTGTTAGGTCAGTTTGTTGGCCCGATTCTTGCTGGGGTACTTGCTGCTGCATTTACCTGGCGAACGCCTTTTTATGTGTTTGCCATTCCCACCCTAATTTTGGTTGTACTCGGCACAAAGATGAAGGAGCCAATTCGCGGGGCACAGGAACGTCGTGCATCTGGCGCCTCGGAAGAGGTCATTCAGACCGAGGAACCCGCCCCGAGCTTTGCCGAGGCTTGGCGCCTACTTTGGAAAATCGATGTGCTCCGCCGAATTTGGTATGCGGTGCCGTTCTTATCGGTGGCAATTATCGGGTTCGTCTCACTAGCTAGCTTGATGTACGAAGAGGTGTACCACGTTGGTACTTTGCAGCGAGGCTATCTAGCAGCCTGCGTTGAACCATTTCAGTTTTTGGGTCTGGCAATTGGTGCAAAGTTAGGAACGCGGCTGTTTCTGCGAGACCCTGCTCTCATCTTTAAGTTCCTGCGAGGAGTGGCATTCAGCTCTGCAATCCTGACGGTGTGTTTCGCTCTTGCTCCCACCCTCTGGCTGTCGATTATTGCCAATATTTTGCTGACCTCAGTGCTGGCAATCCTCATCCCTGGGTTGTTTTCTACTCTTTCTTTAGCCATTCCAGCTAGGGCACGCTCGGTGGGATTCTCGGTGGCGTCTTGGTGGGCAATTCCGGGTTTGCTGATTTTGCCCTTGATCGGTTGGGTGAGTGATCGGCTTGGTTTTCGGGTTGGCATGCTAGTGCTGGCTCCGATTCTTCTCATTGGTGGCTTGATGATTGCCTCAGGAGGCCAAGTAGTTCGGAGAGATATCAATGATGTGTGGTCTGCCTCCGCAGCCCGCTCAAAGGCAATGCTTGATCGCGCAGAGGGCCGCGCAAAGTTGCTGATCGTGCATGACCTCAACGTTTCTTATGCACAGTTACAGGTGTTGTTCGATATCAATTTTGAGATCGCTGAAGGCGAAATCGTGGCATTGCTCGGCACGAACGGGGCAGGGAAGTCAACGCTGTTGCGGGCAATCTCTGGGGTGACTGAGGCTAATTTTGGGGCCGTTATTCTTGATGGGCGAGACATCACGCATGCTCCACCCAATGAGATTGCCGAGTTGGGAGTGGCCCAGGTTCCAGGTGGTGCCGGCATCTTTGGGGGTATGAGCGTGCGAGAGAATCTGCGCGCTGCCGGTTGGATGATTCGCAAGGATCATCACCTGTACCAAACCCGAGTGGCAGAGGTGTTGGAGATCTTTCCAATTCTGAGCGACCGCATTGATGAACCAGCCGCAGACTTATCGGGTGGTCAACAACAGATGTTGGCACTCGGCATGGCGCTGCTGTCTCAGCCGAAGTTGCTACTGATTGACGAGTTAAGTTTGGGTCTGGCTCCAGCAGTAGTTGCGCAACTGTGCACACTTGTTCGCAGTATCGCCGCTGCAGGAACAACCGTGATATTGGTGGAGCAGTCGCTCAACGTTGCGCTGACAATGGCGAGTACTGCGTATTTCATGGAACGCGGACGGATCCAATTCTCTGGGCCGGCACATGAACTTGCTCATCGCCCCGACCTTCTGCGGGCAGTGTTCTTAGCGCAAAACGATTCAGCAGCGAAGCCCGAAACCAAAAATCTGCTTACCGTTCGGCCCACAAGTTCAGCCAGCACAAGTTCAGCCAGCACAACCGTGGCCTTGCAACTCGTTGGGGTAACTCGCAGGTTTGGTGGAAACACTGCAGTCGAGGATGTTTCATTCAGCGTTGCTCGTTCAGAGATTGTTGGCTTGATCGGGCAAAACGGTGCCGGCAAGACCACCCTGTTTGACATGATCTGCGGATACCAGCCACTCGACGGCGGCCAGATTCTTATTGCCGGATTCGATGTTGCCCGCAATACGCCGTATCAGCGCGCTCGGAACGGTCTTGGCAGAACTTTCCAAGGCGGCCGACTCTTTCCTGGTCTGACTGTTGTTGAGTCAGTAGCAGTTGCCCTTGAAGGTTCGCTACTCGTCAGAGATCCACTCAACGCAGCCCTATCGCTTCCTATGTCAGTAGAGAGCGAGCAGCGCGCTGAGCGAAGAGTTGCAGCCTTGTTAGAGCTCTTTGGGCTATCTGCCTACGCACAGAGCTTTACCCGTGAATTATCAACAGGTACTCGCAGAATTGTTGAGTTTGCCTGTGCCGTAGCCCACCAACCCACAGTCCTACTCCTTGACGAACCAGCCGCTGGAGTTGCGCAACGTGAAGTTGAACAACTTGGTTTTCTGCTCCTTCGGATTCGAGAGCAGCTAGGTTGTGCGTTAGTTGTAATTGAACATGACATGCCATTACTGAGCTCTATTTCTGATCGATTAATTGCACTAGAGCTCGGATCCTGTATCGCGGAGGGGACGCCCGAACAGGTGCTTTCAGACCAACGAGTGATTTCTTCGTACTTAGGTGATGACAGTTCTGCAGTAGCCCGATCTGGCAAACCAGGAGCCTCCACATGAAAGACATGACAGATTCAGGTGACGCCAAGTCAAAGTCAGCCTTGGCAAAGTACGGCCCGCTAGGAGCTATCTGTCTTGTGGTGGCTGCGATCGTGGCTGGACTGGTGCTGACCTCACCGAAGAAAGACTCTGAGCAGGCGGTAACCACCACCGTGGCCAGCAGCATTGCTAACGCAAAGCTGCCCCCAGGGGTTGTTCCTTGGGGCCTAGCCAAAGCCGAGGGAAGGACCGAAGACATTGATTGGGGTGCTCGCTGTGACACATCCAAAGGGGTGCTAGCGCTTCCAGTCAGCCCGCCGCCAGCTTGCTACGCACCCTATGACGGACCGAGTGGCGACGCGAGTTCAACAGGAGTTACCTCAGACGCCATCAAGGCAGTGGTCTATACAGCTCAAGAAAACGACCCGGTTCTGAGCTTTGTCTATAGCCAGATCGGCAATGATGAAACCCCTACTCAAACCTTCGAGACCTATGAAGGCTTTAATGAGATCCTGGCTACTTACTATGAGACCTATGGCCGCAAAGTTGAGCTTGTTCGCTACAGCGCAACTGGCGCGGCCTCTGATCCGGTTGCCGCAACTAGCGATGCAGAGACTATTGCCAGAGATATCAAACCCTTTGTAGTACTCGGCGGTCCAGTTCTGACCGATGCGTTTGCAGATACCTTGGCCGCAAACAAAGTCATGTGCATCGCGTGTAGCCCAGGCCAGACCAATGATTGGTATGTAAAGCGGGCGCCGTATATCTGGGACGTGCAAAAAAACGTCAATCAGAGCTCGATTATGACTGCCGAATATGTGGGCAAGCGGCTGGCCACCGGCAATGCCGAGTTCGGCGGACCGGCTGTTCAGAATAAAAAACGCAAGCTCGGTTTGCTGTATCTCTCTACCTCTGATGCATCTGAAGTCATTCGTGAGCAACTTGAAACAAACCTAAAAGACACCTACGGCGTTGAATTCGCAGAGGTTGCCTCTTTTGCATCCCCGGTTGGAATCGCGGGAGAGGCCCGAGAGATTCTGGCTCGCATGAAGGCAAATGGCGTAACTACCATTTTGTATAGCGGTGACCCCCTAGCTCCTCAGACGCTCACCCAGGTGGCGACCGAGCAGGACTACTACCCAGAGTGGGTCATCACCGGGTCTGCCCTTGTAGATACCACTATCTTTTCTCGTACCTACGATCAGGCACAGTGGGCGCATGCCTTTGGACCTTCAAACTTGTTTGCCCGAGTCTCGGCAAAAGTCGCCGGCGCTGCATATTTGTATAACTGGTTCTATGGGGTACCCGCACCAGCAAAAACCTCGTCCCCGCTGATTCTTCCTAACCTGCAGTTCTTATATTCGATTCTCCAAGGTATTGGCACTGACCTATCGCCCCAGAGTTTTGAAAATACCATCTTTGCGGCTGAGATTATTCCCGGAACTGTTCTGAGTCCGCAGCTGTCTTGGGGGAATCGCGGCATCTGGCCTGCTGCAGATTATGCCGGGATTGATGATCAGACCGAAGTCTGGTGGGACGCACAAGCAGAGGGCCTTGATGAGTCGGGCAAGCAGGGGAAGGGAATGTGGGCGTATGTTGACGGAGGTAAGCGTTATTTGCCAGGGGAATGGCAGAACTCCAACAAGAACCTCTTTGATTCAAAGAACTCAGTCACGCTCTATGTTCAGCCGCCAGAGGGAATCACTATCCCTAATTATCAGCCGTTGCCTCAGACGTAAATCATCTGACAGTTGAGAACTGGTGCATAACAGTTGCCTCAGGTCTCGGTTGAACCCTCTGGGCGATCTCGCAGGAACTCCTGAAGTTCTTCTGCTAACTCGTCACCGCTTGGCAGATCATCAAACCCAAAGGTGGGTGCATCGTCAGGTCCGCCAAGGCCCTGATCCATCATGTCTTCGAGCTGGGTCACCATGGTGCCGTGCTGCGGGTTCTCTGAGACGAGCTCATCTAGGCGCAGCCTGGTAGCGCGAGCATCGCTTGGCAGTTGTCCTAGCTCAACACGAAGCCCTGCAACCTCTTTGAGCCCTTCGAGCAGCGCAACACTTGCTGCTGGATATGCCATAGACGACACATAGTGCGGCACCTGCGCCCATAACCCAAGTGCAGGTATGCCAGCCTCATTGCAGGCAACATCTAACACAGCGTGAATCCCACCAGGCACGTCTAATGTGCCGCGGACATAGCCATGCAGGGTCGATGAGAGTTCTGTAGAAGAAGTGGTCACTGAGAGCGCGGTTTCTCGAGTGTGCGCAACTGGTGCGGGGTAGGCGCCTAGGCCAACCACCATGCGGCATTCAAAGCTTTCGGCAAGTTCGACCACTGTTTGGGCAAACGCTCGCCATTCAAAGTCAGGCTCGGCTCCGAGCAGCAACAAAATGTCATTTCCATCAGCGTCGGTTCCGGCTCGAAGGTCAATCTCTGGCCAACTCAGGTGGGTGATGAGGCCATTGACCAAGTGCATAACTGGCCTTCGTGCTCGATGATCCACGAGTCGGTCAGCATTGAACTCAGCCACGGGGTCTGTCCCAGCGGAGCCCAGTAAAACAGACATTGCATTAGCTGCACCGAGTCCAGCGTCGATCCAGCCTTCTAGGGCAACAATGAGCACTGGCTCATGCAACTCGGGCATGAACATAACCTCAACGAGCGGATCTTCATTCATGAAACAGACTCCTCTGCCATCTCTGCGAGACGCTCTACCATCTGTCGAAATCCGGCAATGGTCTCTTGTGTTACCTCGCCCATTGCGCCACCGGCATAGCGGGCGTACACGCCCGCAATAATGCAGGTGAGCTTCCAGTATCCAAACCCAACGTAATAGTCCAAGTTGGACAAGTCGGCTCCTGATATTTGAGCGTACCGCTGCATCATCTCTCGTTTACGCAAGAAGCCCTCGAGCGCAGTCGGCGAGGCCTGCGGCATAACCGCGTCCTCGTCCGGATCTGACCAGTAGACCCATAAAAGGCCAAGGTCTGCCATAGGGTCGCCGAGCGTGCAGATCTCCCAATCAAGCACTGCTACAACTGACCCATCGGGCCCCAGCATGCAGTTATCTAGCCGGTAATCCCCATGCACAATGCTGACTTTGCCCTGACTAGGAATGTTCTCAGACAGCGCATCGTGTACCCGATGTACCGCAGGCAGATTCAAGCCACCCTCTACTTGGGCCTCGCTTTTTTGGAACTGCCCGTACCAGCGCTTGAGTTGTCTAGCGATGTAGTTCTCTTTCGGGCCGAGTTCTCCGAGGCCAATCGCATCAACATCTACATCGTGTAGTGCAGCGAGTACGTCGATGATTGATTCGCTGGCACGTTGCCGAGCGGCAAGGTCAAGTGAGCTGGCCTGATCAGTACTGCGAATGACTAAGCCTTCGACAAAGTCCATCACATAAAATGGTGCTCCGTTGACTGCGTCCCCAGTGCTCAGCCCAACGGGTTTTGGCACCGGCAAATTAGTCTGCTGTAGCGCCGAAATTATTCTGTGTTCCCGTCCAACGTCATGGGCAGTTGCAAGTACTTGACCAAGCGGCGGGCGCCGAAGCACCCACTTTCTGGGAATGCTTCCATCTAAAGGGGCCGACTCTGAAACGGTAAACGTCAGGTTGGAATGGCCCCCTTCAATGAACTCAAAGCTCAACGGAAGGCGCACCTGTGCGACCTTCTGCTGAAACCACTCGCTGATGGCTTCGGGCTCGATTCCATCAAGGTGCTCGGTCACATTGCTCTTTCTAATCGGGGGTTCGCTGCTTAAACCAATCTAGTGCTGCGACCGAGGCTGCCACACTCTCGTAGACTGTGAAGATGATTGATGTCACAGATGCAACGTTTCAGCAGGCAGTGATTGAGCGCTCCGCAATCGTTCCAGTGGTCGTTGACCTTTGGGCCGAATGGTGTGGGCCATGTAAACAGCTTGGCCCCATTCTAGAAAAGGTCATTGCCGAAACGCAGGGCAAAGTTGAACTCGCCAAAGTAGATGTGGATGCCAATCCGCAGATTGGTCAGGCGTTCAAGGTGCAGTCCATTCCAGCAGTGTTTGCAATTGTGAATGGCCAACCTGTTGATCAATTTCAAGGCGCTCAGCCAGAGTCTGATGTTGCGGCGTTTGTGAACAAGCTCATCCCAGCCGAAGCAGAGACCGAGCTCTCTCGTCTGCTCTCTGCGGGTGATGAGAGCTCGCTGCGTGAAGCACTTGCGCTTGAGCCCGGAAATGCTGAAGTGATAGTGGCGCTCGCTGAGTTGCTCGTCAACGAGCAACAACCAGAGAAGGCCCTTGCGCTACTCGAAAAGATTCCTGAGTCTCCTGCTACGCGGCGTGTTGCCGCCCTGGCAAGAACTGGATCAGTCGGTGCCGATCAGGTGAGTGTGCAGCTGGCTGCGCTGCTAGGAACCGCCAAAGATAATGAAGATGACCGGCAGCAGTTTGTTGACTTGCTGGAGCTCATGAATGATGAAGATCCGGCTAAAGCACAGTGGCGTCGCAAACTCACCGCCAAGTTGTTCTGAGTTGTGCTGGGCTACGACGCTTCGGACTGATCTGACCTAGCACTTGGCCGAGAGTCGGCTACTGCCGCGTTTTGTGTCGCCAACCGGTCCATAGTCTCGCTCAAGTGGGCGCGAACCTGTCGGTCTATGGCTCGCCCAAGTTCAGCAGTGACTACCTGCTCTGCAAGCGGACGTAGACGAGTTACTAGTGCAGTCAATCGGGGCAGTTCGCCTGCTGGGATGGGCTCCCCGACGGGATCGATGATTTCTGATTTCACCAGATCAACAAATCGAGCGGCAATCTGCTCGATGTCGTTTCGCAGCGCAAGTGCATGCTCCACCACAGCAGGTACCGATACTCCGGCTTCTACGAGCGCCGCTCCCGCCTCGAGCAGCCTCGGGCTTTTTACCCGAACCTTCCCGCCGTAGAGCTCTAGAAGGTCCAGCTGTTCCACCTGGTCAAGCGTCTGCATATCCACAAGTTCGCCAAAACGTTGCTGAAGTTCTTCAATACTCAGGGTGATTTCAACTTCGGCATCCCATGGTGCCGCCAAAGCTGCTTCAAACCCCAAGAGTTCTCCAATATTTTGGCCTTGCTCCCAGGCCTCGACGAGTTCACCAATATTCGTGAGCGTGTAGCCCTTGTCGAGCATGCTCGAAATAAGTCTGAGACGCGCAAGATGCTCAGAGGAGTAGAGACCCACGCGGCCCAACCGCTGAGGCGGGGGAATCAACCCGCGATCTTGATATGCACGCACATTACGAACCGTGGTTTCTGCAAGAGATGCCAACTCGTCTATGCGATACGTCATGGGCTCAGGCTCTTTGTTTGTCACTTGAACTCCTCAGACTCTGGGCTGGCGGGCGAAGTTAGGCTTATTACCTTATCATCTAACGATGAATCATTGACAAAAGTCACAGTAATGATTGTTACAGTAACAACTGAGACATTGGCTATTGACGTTTACAGTGAACGCTGTAAGTATCTAGTCCTATGGAAACAACTGCACAAGCAGATCTTGCTGAGTCAACCACGGAGTTAGCCACAGAGTCAGTCACGGAGCTACCCAGTAGGTCCGCAACGGTACGAGCAGGTGAGCAGTCAGCGTTTGAATCGCTCGTAGCTCGCCTCAGCCGGCAATCGGTAAATAAACACCATGACGCTTATGAAGATGTTGCTTGGGACACCCCAGAGATGGCAATCGACCCGCATGATGAGCGCTTTCGCCTGCCCGAATGGGAATGTGTTTCGCGCACTGACTGGTACAAATCTCAAAGTACACAGGTGCAGGCCGCCTTCGGCCTAGCCCGATACGCCACTGCCATGAAGCTGGGGGGCGAATTTGAAAATGTGTTGCAGCGGGGACTGCTGGCGCAGGCGTTCTGGTTGCCCAATGGAGCGGTGGAGTTCCGCTATATGCATCACGAGGTGATCGAGGAGTCGCAACACACGTTGATGTTTCAGGAGTTCATCAATCGCTCCGGCACAAACGTTAAGGGATTGCGCCGAGATGAAAAACTTGGATCCGGCTTTGCATTGCGGTGTTCAAGAACTCGTCCGGCGCTGTTCTTTATGTTTGTTTTAGGCGGCGAAGACCCCGTGGATTATTTGCAGCGTCGCGCTCTTGCGAGCCCAGATATGCACCCTCTACTTGAACGCATTACCCGGATTCACCTGACCGAAGAGGCCCGCCACCTCTCTTTTGCTCGTAACTACCTTAAACAAACCGTGCCCAAGCTGTCTACTGTTCGCCGGCATGCCTTGGCACTATTGGCACCACTGCTTTTCGGGTCGATGGCAAGAACAATGGTCTACCCGAGGCCGAGTTTGCTCAAGGCATTCGGCGTACCTCGCCAACAAGTCAGACAAGCGCTTCGCCACCCACAACAGCGGGCCGTACTTGCCGAGTCCGTTGCAAAAACTCGCCGCACATGCACTGAGCTTGGACTAATGACGCCGGTTGCAAAGTTGCTCTGGAAAGCATGCGGTATCTGGGCTGACGTCAGCGCGAAGCCAACCACTCATCGCCAAGGCTGAACTCCATCTCGAGCTGTTCTGTCACAATTCGTTTTGAGAAGTTGGCAATCTTTCCGCCGATAAGTGGGACTTTCACCGAGAGCTCAATCCGTACTTCGTACAAGGTGCTGGACGAGGCCCTTTTCCCCTGGGCTTGGGTCAGGGAAGTGCTTCCCTTGATCTGAATTGGCACGCCCTTAGTTTCGAGTTCAAAATTTCCGGCGTAGGTGCCGTCCCCATTACTGCGCCACTCATCAGTTGACCTCAGTGTGTTTGTTGGCTTGATGATTCGTTGAGCGAACCCCGGCACCTCAACATCAACGAGTCGATCAATGACTAGGCGCAAAGTGGAATCTGTCTGGTCGCAGCTGACGACCGACAAGTCTCGGTGGCCCATGGCAATGAACTTGGCTTGATGGCTAGCAGGATCATGAAACATTTCCCAGCAGTCACCGATAGGGGCAGCAAATGTGTGTGTACAAAGAATCTCCATGGGTAAATTCTGGCCGATTCCTGACACAGGGGAGCGATACCCCATGAAGTGAGCAGTGCACTCCTAGTTAGGTCGGTAAGTTCGCGAGTCTTCCCCCTTGTTGCCAAGCACCCAATCCGAGGACTCATGCCAACAAGGTCGACTAATCGCGCGTCAGAGGTGCTCGAAGCCTTGGCGCGAGAGCCAACTCGCCGCCCACTCTATAAACGCTCTAGCGCCCAAGAAGCCAGCATCTATGGTCCACCCCAGAAGGTCGCCGTGCATCAAAGCAATGGGTCTGACTCTTCAGCTGAGGAGCTACTGCAAGAGCCAGTGCGGGTATTGCGGTCGCACAGCAGAGAGGGAACTGGGAAGCCCCGGTTGATGGAAGACCAGTTGATTCAGCCTCGGCTGCTGCAGCACCGGATCCTCCAGCAACTTCAGCACTGGCTAGCCCAAGTTGAGGGCCGCAAACTGGCAGCATCGCTTGGAGTGATTGCCCTTGTTGCCCTCGGTCTAGGTTGGACCTCACTGCGTAGGCCGGCTTCTGTAGAGGATCGCCTTCCCATTGCCAGTAGCGCCTCTGCTGCGCAACCGGACGCTTCGGGGGCATCGCGTGAGCCAGCCGCTGGGTCAGGTGCTGGCCAAGGTAATGCTGCTGGAGTCATTGCGAGCGCCAAGTCAGCTAATGCGGGACCTGTGTTTGTTCATGTTGCGGGAGCGGTCCTGTCTGCTGGTGTTGTGCAGCTCCCGGCCGGTTCACGTGTGGTTGATGCCGTGGCAGCTGCTGGCGGCCTTCGCCCAGAGGCCGACTCGAATCGTGTGAACCTTGCGGCCACGTTGCTGGACGGCTCGCAGGTGTTAATTCCAGCGGTAGGTCAACCCAATCCCGCGCAAGTTCCTGTTGTTCAAGGAGGTGCCGCCGCAACTGCTTCTGCTGTTGGTTCACTAACAGCGGCCTTAGCGGGACCGGTCAACTTGAACACCGCCACACTCGAACAACTTGATTCGCTGCCAGGGGTTGGCCCCGCAACTGCTCAAGCAATCCTTTCCTTTCGAGATAAGGCCGGCAAATTCGACTCAGTTGAAGCGCTAGTTGATGTCCGCGGTATTGGTGATGCAAAGTTTGAGGCGCTCCGAGAACTCGTCACAGTGTGAGTTCGCGGGCACTGCGTGAACTCTCAGGCATAGCGTGACTGACCGTTGGATGGTGGCAACAGCCGGATTGGTATGCGCTGCTGCTTTTCTCTCTGTGCAAGTGTCACTTATGGCTGCTCTAGTTGTGTTCCTTCTTGGCCTCAGCTTGCGGCATCCAGTGCTGATATCACTAGGGCTGGTGTTGGTAGTTAGTGGCCGCAGTAGCTCCTCGCTTGAAGCGCTACAGGCCCCGCTGCCTGATCGCGTCACAGGGGTTGCTCAACTGATGGGCGATCCAGAGCAGCAGATGTTCGGCACTCAATTACTGCTGAGCATTGGTGGCCGGCGCTATATAGCGAGCGTTCCAATGAAGGATTCTGCAGTAGTGCGACCACTCATGATGGGTGAGCATCTGATGGTGACAGGCCGAGTAAACGAACTTCGTGGCGCCCCCACAGGGTGGGTACAGGCGCGACACTTAGCCGGGCGCTTACAGCTCAGTTCAGTAAGTGCTGCAGGTAACACTGCACCCTGGTACTTGCTGGCAAATGCTATTCATCGCACCTTGTCTACCGGGGCAGATTCATTTGACGAGGAACATCGAGCGCTCTACTTGGGCCTTGTGATGGGTGATGATCGCGGGCAATCAGACCTGATGCGGTTTCGATTCCAAGCTTCTGGGCTGAGCCATTTGCTTGCAGTGTCGGGGCAAAACGTGGCTTTTCTACTTGCAGTAGCAGCACCGCTCTTTCGGCGTATGTCCCAACGAGTGCAGGTGCTTACAGGTTTGTTGCTTCTGATTCTGTTTTCGCTGGTCACCCGCGGCGAGCCATCAGTGTTGCGCGCTGCAGTCATGGCAGCAATCGCGTTGGCATCAGTTGCGGCTGGCCGAGTTGCTAGTGGTATCCGGATTCTGTCCTTGACAGTCCTTCTGTTAGTACTCGTTGACCCTTTGTTGGTTCACTCCATCGGATTCCAGCTCTCGATCTCTGCAACTGCAGGATTGTTGCTTCTGGCTCGGCCACTCTCTGAGCGCCTTGTTGGTCCTAGTTGGCTGCGCCTGCCGTTAGCCGTGACTCTGGTGGCTCAGGCTGCAACAGCACCAGTACTCGTTGCGCTAGCTGGCGGGATTCCTGCGGTGGCCACGCCAGCCAATTTGTTGGCGGTCCCTGCAGCTGGGTTAGTCATGATGTTAGGGGTAACGACTGGCTTGTTAGCGGGTCTGCTCCGCAACCCTGTTGCCGAGGTTGTGCAGATCCCGTCTGAACTCTTGGTAGGTTGGATTGACTTAGTTGCAACTCGTGGGTCGCAGTCCTCATTGCCGCTCTTGCATCCTTTGCAACTCGTCTTGATCGCTGCAGCGGTTCTGCTGCTGTTGTGGGTACGCAGCAAAGAGTCAGCGCTGACGATTCCAAGGTCGGCTACGACCCAGGGTCTAAGGATTCTTTGTAGTTGCGCTGCGCTCGCCCTAGTCGGTCTGGCCTGTCGCCCACAGAGCCCACCTGTGGGAATGAGCGAATTGACCACTGGGGCAACGCTTTGGATTGGTGAATGTGGTGGTCAGGTTCTTGTGCTTGAGGCTGTGACAAACAACGGCGACTTACTGCAGTCGCTATGGGGGCAGGGAGTGCGAGCATTAGACCTAGTTGTGGTGTCCCCGGGTACCAGAGCAAGCCGCTCTGCTCTAGTGGTAACCGAGCAATTTGCTGCACGGCGAGTGCTGTCACTGGCTGATCGAAGCCCCCCGGGGATGAGTCCACTCGGTACTGCAAGCTGGTCTGTTGGTGGAGTGCAGGTTGCTTCGAATCGAAGCGCCACGAAAAGTACAAGCAGCGCCACCAAGGCGCGAGTCACGTTGTTAGGTAGCGCGTGTAGCGTCTGAACCATGATTCTCGAGCTAGGAGCGGACTACTCCTTCGATATCACCTACCGAGCACTAGTTATGGGAATCCTAAACCGCACCCCCGACTCGTTCTTTGATGGTGGGCAGTACTTCGATTTCGATTCGTTCATGAAAAAAGCCGAGGGACTTGTTGAAGGCGGCGCCGACTTTCTTGATGTGGGTGGAGTTAAGGCCGGCCCCGGTCCAGAGGTCTCTACTGAAGAAGAACTTGAACGGGTGGTGCCGGCAATAGCTGCACTTCGTGACAGGTTCGATCTGCCAATTTCTGTAGATACTTGGAATCCGCAGGTGCTGCGGGAGTCGCTTGCCGCTGGAGCCTCGGTCGGAAATGATATTTCTGGCTTCGAACACCCGGATTACTTGCCCACTTGTGCAGAGTTCAGCGCTGCCGTGGTGGCTACACATATCCGCCTGGGGCCGCGTATCCCAGACCCTAAACCTGTGTATGGCAACCTGCAGTTAGAGGTTCGAGCATTTCTCGAGGGCCGCGCACGCGCTGCGTTAACTGCTGGAATTCCACCTCAGCGAATCATGGTTGATGACGGCATGGACTTGGGTAAGACCGAGCCCCAATCCCTCGAACTGCTGCGGTCTTCAGAGCATCTTGCCGCGCTTGGTTATGCGACCTTTTTGTCGGCTTCGAATAAGAGATTTTTAGGAGCGCTTCTTGGCACCGAGGTCACCGACCGCCGGCAGGCCAGCCACGCTGCTCATGCGCTAGGAATTGCTAAAGGGTGCCGTGTGCTGCGCGCTCATGACGTAGTAGGGGCACGTAGAACAGCCGATGTCTTGGCAACTCTGTTGCAGGCTCAGGCCGAGCAACCAAGGCAGTCCGAACAGTCCGAACAACCAGGCCACGCGGGCCAACCAGACCGGCGAGCCTCATAATGTCTGCTCCAACAGCAGTTCACTCGCCTCTTTATCTGCTGAAGGGCAGCGATGAAATTCTGCTCGGAACTGCTGCGAGCGAGTTGATTGACCGCTTGATTGGATCGGGTGATCGCACCGAATTGCTAGATAGTTTTAGCGGTGATGAGTACCTGATGAGCAAAGTCATCATGGCAGCTACCACCATGTCTATGTTTGGGTCCCGGGTGGTGCTTGCAAGAAACTGCGCAAGATTCTCTTCAGATGAACTTGCTCCGTTGTTTGCATATTTAGAGAATCCCGCTCCTGAATCAACAGTTGTGGTGATCTGGGAAAAGGCAGTTGCTCCCGGAACGCGTACTTCGCCACTTCCAAAGAAGCTGAGCCAAGCAATCAAGGACGCAGGCGGAGAGATCCATGACTGCGGATTGCCTGGTGGTAAGGGCCGCTCGATGTGGGTAGATGATCAACTTGCAGCGTCTGCAGTGTGCTTAAGCAGTGCCGCAAAGCGAGTGCTAGTCGAGCAACTAGGAGAAGACCTGAGCCGCTTGGCGGGAGTGCTGAATGTTCTCGAAGCCACCTTTGGCACCCAAGAGGTCGGCCCAGAAGAACTTGAGCCCTATCTAGGTAGCCCAGGGGCAGTTCCGCCCTGGGAACTGACCGACGCAATTGATGGCGGCCGAGTGGCAGAGGCAGTAGAAAAACTTCAGCGCCTGCTGGCTGGGGGAGACCGTCACCCGCTGCAGGTCATGGTGACGCTGCAAACCCACGTGGAACGGATGCTACGCCTTGATGGCAGCGGTGTCCGAGATGAGAAGCAAGCCGCTGCATTGCTTGGCATGAAGGGCTCGACCTTTCCCGCTAAGAAGGCTCTTGCTCAGAGCCGCAAGCTTGGCACTGCAAAATTAGTACGATCAATCAAGCTTGTAGCGGCAACCGATGTTGACCTTCGCGGCCGAACTGATCAGCCGGGGGAGTTACTACTCGAGACTCTCGTAGCTCGGCTAGCGACTCTCTCTGCGCCATCAAAAAAACGCCGCTGAGTCAGTACGAATCCGTGAGGGGACTGACCGAGCTCTGCAGCCGGTGAGTTCTTGGTTGCAGGTAGGTGAAACTGATCAGCTAGCTACAGACTCGGCACGAGTGCGAGTCAAGCGTGACTTGCGGCGTGCTGCAGCGTTCTTGTGGAACACGCCTTTTGAAGCAGCTTTATCAATGGCGCGGACTGCAACCTTGGTCAACTCTTCAGCATTCTCAGCACCCTCGGCAATAGCGGCCTCGGCATGCTTGACACGAGTCTTAACCTCTGAGCGAACAGCCTTGTTGCGCTCATGTGCTGCTTCGTTGGTGCGGTTACGTTTGATCTGGCTTTTGATGTTCGCCATGAAGGTTTATCTCTATTCGATTCTCTAGTGAAGGTGTGCCTGCAACGAAGGTTCTGCTGCAGTCCTCAATGGGTAGCGGCGCCAGCCATTCGGGAACCTATAGAGATTAGCCACCCACAGCGCCTGAGTCACCTTCGCAACAAGGAAACTCTTAACGCAATGCAGAACATGTGCCCCGATGCGGCCAGAATAGGTGCATCGTGACAGATCTTCCTCGTATTCGAAACATCTCGATCATCGCCCATATTGATCATGGCAAGTCCACCTTGGCTGACCGCATGCTGGAGATTTGTGGTGCAGTAGACCCCCGCGATATGCGAGCGCAGTACTTAGATTCAATGGATATCGAGCGTGAACGTGGCATTACGATCAAGCTGCAATCAGTCCGCCTCGAGCACAACGACCACGTCATCAACTTGATTGATACTCCAGGCCACGTCGACTTTGGCTATGAGGTTTCTCGCTCACTAGCCGCATGCGAGGGCGTGATTTTAGTTGTTGACGCGTCTCAGGGTATCGAGGCTCAGACCCTTGCGAATTGTTATCTCGCATTAGAAAACGACCAAGAAATTGTGGCGGTGTTAAATAAGATCGACCTGCCAGCCGCCGACCCCGATACCTATGCCGCAGAGATTGAGCAGGTGTTGGGAATCCCAGCTGATGAGATTCTGCGAATTTCTGCTAAGACCGGTGAGGGAGTACTTGAACTGCTCGATGCAGTAATCCAGCGCATTCCAGCGCCTTCAGGCGAAGTTGATGCCCCTTTACAAGGACTTATTTTTGATTCGCATTTTGATCAGTATCGCGGTGTAGTCAGCTCAATCCGAGTAATGAACGGCCGCCTCAAAACCCACACAAAGCTCCGATTTATGCAGGCAGGCTCAACCTACGAGGCTCTTGAAGTTGGCGTGCGGACTCCAGAGAACGAGCCTGTGTCTGAACTCGGCCCCGGAGAGGTGGGCTATCTCATTGCGGGGATTAAAGATGTAGGCGAGGCCCGCTCAGGTGAGACGGTGACCGAAGCAGCCCGCCTAGCCGATGCTCCACTAGATGGCTATCAAGATCCCAAGCCGATGGTGTTTTGTGGCCTCTACCCAGTCGAGGGTGATGAGTTTGAGGCCCTGCGAGAATCCTTAGAAAAGCTGCGCCTTAACGACAGTTCGTTTACTTATGAGCCAGAGACCTCTGGTGCTCTTGGTTTTGGGTTTCGCTGCGGATTTCTTGGTTTGTTGCACATGGAGATTGTGCGCGAACGCCTTGAGCGAGAATACGACTTAAACCTGATTGCCACAGCGCCTTCGGTTGAGTATCGAGTCATCCGCACCGACGGTGTCGAGATAGCGATAGATAACCCGGCAGATTTGCCTGACCCATCCTCGATTCTGAAAGTGCTCGAGCCATATCTCAAGGTCACTGTCATTACCCCTTCTGCCTTTACTGGAACCATCATGGATCTGTGCCAAACCAGGCGAGGAGAGATGGTCAAGATGGAGTATTTGTCTCCTGAGCGGCTCGAGATTCACTACCGCATGCCTCTCGGAGAAGTAGTTACGGATTTCTTCGATCAGATGAAAAGCCGTTCCCAAGGTTATGCAAGCTTGGATTATGAGCCAATTGGCTACGAACCAGGTGACCTAGTGAAGGTGGACATTCTGATTGCTGGCGAACCCATCGACGCGTTCAGTTCTATCATTCATCGTTCAAAGGCCTATGACTACGGCAAGAAGATGGCCGACAAGTTAAAGGAACTCATTCCACGGCAGCAGTTTGATGTGCCAATTCAGGCAGCAATCGGATCAAAAATCCTGAGTCGGCAAACTATTAAAGCCTACAGAAAAGATGTCACGGCCAAGTTGTACGGCGGTGACGTGACTAGAAAGCGCAAGTTGCTCGAGAAGCAAAAGAAAGGCAAAAAGCGCATGAAGAGCCTTGGTCGGGTCGAGGTGCCTCCTGAGGCTTTTACGTCTGCGCTGCAACTTGAGGACTGACTGCACTACCCGATCGCAGATCGGTACTGGCACTCGCATAGACTGACTGCCAATGCTTGACGACCGAAAGTCCGCGATTCTGCGCGCCGTGGTTCAGCAGTACATTGAGACAGCCCAACCAGTGGGCTCGTCCACAGTGGCTGCTCGAACCGAGGTTGCGGTGTCTTCAGCCACCGTTCGCAATGACATGACCCAGCTTGAGCGTGATGGCTACCTAGTTCAGCCGCATACCAGTGCCGGAAGAATCCCCACTGAGAAGGGCTATCGCTTCTTTGTCGACACACTGACTGGTACGGGTTCGTTGAGTCCCACAAACCTGCGTCTGGTTCGTGACTTCTTTGCAACTACTCATGGCGAACTTGAGCAGATGCTCGCAGAGACCAGCCGCCTGTTATCTGACGTAACAGGAACAGCGGCTGTTGTTGTGGGCGAGGCCAATGAAGTCTCGACCGTTCGCTCCGTGCAACTTGTTGACTTGACTCAACGCACCATTTTGGCAGTAATGGTTATGAGTAATGGCGCCATCGTGAAGCGCACCATGGAACTTGACCAAGATGTGACCGAGTCTGAACTCGGCTCGGCTCGAATCTTACTAAACAGCGCAATGGTGGGCTCTTCATTGCACGGTTTGTTACCAACTCTTCCCGTTCTTGGGCAACAAGACGGAATGCAACAAGATGGAATGCAACAAGACGGAATGCAACTAGCTGCCACGGCAGTGAGCGCGCTGCGAGAAGCAGCCGAGGCCGAAGGGCAGCACATGTTTGTGGATGGCCGATCCCGTATAGCGGGGTCGTTCGATGCGCGTGAAACAATTGAGGCCGTACTTGGAATTTTGGAACAGCAGTTTGTGGTGGTGAGTTTGCTCAAGGAGCTTGTTGATGGAGGACTTGCAGTCTCGATCGGCTCCGAGAGCGGAGTTGCGCCGTTAGCTGATTGTTCATTAGTGGTCGCCCCCTACCAAGTGGGCGGAGAATCTGTTGGTGCCATTGCAGTACTTGGCCCCACTCGAATGAACTACCCCGAAACCCTCTCTGCCGTTGCATTGGTGAGCCAACGGTTGAGTCGTCTGTTGACTGAAGGCTGAGAATGGCTGATCTATACGAAATTCTTGGAGTGGGTCGCGATGCCACCCCCGAAGAAATCAAAAAGTCTTATCGCTCTTTGGCGCGGGAGTCTCATCCCGACGCCAATCCAGATGACCCCGATGCAGAAACGCGATTCAAAGAGTTGTCTGCTGCGTATGAGGTGTTGTCAGACCCGGCAAAGCGCGATCGTTATGATCGATATGGAAGCTCCAACGGCTTTGATATGTCTGACCCGTTTGGCAGCGGTGCCGGTGGATTGGGAGACCTTTTTGACTCCTTCTTTGGGGGCAACAACCCCTTTGGCGGAGGCGGCGGGCGCAGTCGAGGGCCAACAGGCCCCCCACCCGGTGAGGACCTAGATGTCCAGACCGTGCTTGAGTTCACAGACGCAGTCTTTGGTTGCCAATGTGATGTCACCGTTCGAACGGCGGTTTCCTGCGAGGAGTGCAACTCTTCTGGGGCAGAACCAGGTAGTTCTGCTACGCAATGCGGCGACTGCGGCGGCGCTGGCGAAGTGCGCATTGTGCGTCAGACAGTGCTTGGGCAAATTGTGTCTGCCTCGGTTTGCCGGCGTTGTGGCGGCCAAGGCCAAGTCATTGCAGCTCCGTGTCCGGCCTGCACCGGCGCTGGGCGTTTGATAGAAGAAAAAACTTACACGGTGGACGTTCCCGCTGGAGTAGATGAGGGTTCAACTCTGAGACTGACTGGCAGAGGCGCAGTTGGAATGCGAGGGGGTCGCGCTGGCGATCTTTATGTGCGCCTACGAGTGAAGCCACATGAGCGGTTTACACGTCACGCCGATGACCTTGTAGAAGAGTTAGATATCTCTATGGTTCAGGCCACTCTGGGAGCGAACATCTCACTCGAGACCCTTGACGGTGTCGAGGAGTTGGTGGTGCCTCGCGGAACTCAAGTTGGCAAAGTGTTCAAGATGAGGGGACGCGGAGTGCCTCGTTTGCATGGGAACGGCCGCGGAGATCTGCTGATCCGGGTTGGCATAGAGATTCCTCGCAAACTTGAACCTGCTGAGGAAGAGATTTTGCGGCGTTTTGCCTCAGAGCGCGGCGAAGACGTTGCTGAAGCCGATGAGGGTTTCTTTAGTCGGCTTAAAGCCGCTATTAAGAACTGAGCATGAATACGGGGTTTTCAGCAGCGCCAACACCCTGGCGTGCTTCTGCTGCGCAAGTACTTGTGAACGATTTAGCAGCCCCCGAACTCAATTCGGCTGACCTGCATCATTTGCAACGTGTGCTCAGACTCAGAGTTGGTGATCATGTGTGTGCCACTGATGGTGTCGGTGGTTGGCGGATCTGTGCGTTTTTAGGCTCGGAGCAACTAGAAGAACTGAGCGAACAACATCAAGAGCCTCCGTCTGAGTACGAAGTGACGGTTGGATTTGCCTTAGTCAAGGGGGAGCGGCCCGAGTTGATTGTGCAAAAACTCACAGAACTTGGGGTGGAACATATCTGGCCGTTCATCTCTCATCGCTCTGTGGTCCGATGGGATGCGGAGAAGGCCGAAAAACAACTTGAGCGCTTGCGGCGCGTGGTCCACGAGTCTTGTGCTCAGAGTCGCCGGCTATGGATTCCCAAAGTTGGTTACCCCTGCGCGCCTGATCAGATACCCGGTGCAAAAGGCCTTGCAAGGTTTGATCAGGTTCGGAGCCAAGGCGCAGTGCTTGCTCAGATGGGTGGCCGGGCGCTGCAACAGAGTGATCACACAGTGTTGATTGGTCCGGAGGGTGGATGGGACCAAACAGAGTCAGCAGGGGCAATCTGCGTGGGCCTTGGACAGCATGTGCTGCGTGCAGAGACCGCAGCGATTACTGCAGGCGTTCTTCTTACTGCACTGCGCGCTGGATTTCCACGCGAATCTCTGAGATAATCACTCTCAGCGTTTTATTTTATCGATTCACGCTACGCCCAGTAGTGATTTCGCTTAGAGTGAGATGTACTGCCCAGCGGATGTGGCACAGAGTGAGATGTTCAGCAGAGTGAGATGTTCAGCAGAGTGAGCAGAGCGAGAAGCGGCGGGAATGCGATGACGGAATCAACTCAAGCGGGGATGACATGATTAACCAAGACAGTGCTAACCAAGACAGTGCTAACCAAGACAGTGCTAACCAGAGCAGCGCCAGCGAGGATGCAATGCATGAGGAGTACGGCAACGCCGTAGGCGACAGGCTTCGCCAGATTCGTCGGCAGAAGCGACTCTCCTTGCAAGAGGTTGAGGCCGTCTCGGCCCAAGAGTTCAAGGCGAGCGTGCTTGGTGCCTATGAACGTGGCGAGCGTGCTATTTCGGTGCCAAGACTTCAGCGGCTTGCACAGTTCTACAAGGTGCCCGTTGATCAACTTCTGCCAACCCTTGAAGGTGTGGTCGAAGAAGAAGAGTCTCTGCGCCGCAGTGCCAGCAACGGCGGAGCCAAGATTGATCTGACTCGTCTAGAGAAGATGAACGACACCGAGTCTCAGATGTTGTCGAGGTACCTTCGCATGATCCAAGTTCAGCGGCAGGACTTTAACGGCCGAGTACTGACAATTCGCCGAGATGACATCAAAGCAATCGCCTGCATTCTTGGAGTGAGTGAAGTTACTGCCGACTTGCGCCTTGATGAGATGGGCCTTCGGCTTGGCTAGCACCTTGATTAGTGCCTGAGCTAATGCCGAAGTTGCGACCCTCGCTAACCCATAAATTTTGCAGGGTTCAGGCCAGCGGTAGCTGAAACTGCTGACCGGCCAGAATCAGACTCGGGTTATCTTGCAAAATCAGAACCGACCTATTGAGCTCAATCAGTTTCGAGGAGTATTGGGCAATCTGCGCTGCACACGGTTGGGAACCAGTGCGCATTATCAGAACCTGTTCCGAGATAGTCCAGATATTGTCTCCCGATACCACGGTGTAGTGAACCATTGGCTGTGCTGACGGCTCTGTTGTTGGCTGTGTTGACGGCTCTGTTGCGGGCTGTCCTGACGGCGAGGTAGTTAGCCGTTCAGGCGGTATGGCGGCTGACGGCGCAGTGGACGGGGCAGGTGGCAGTCCGGGTGCCCTCTTATCGCGGTGCTGCGACGGGTTGCCTGTGGTCGGTGACGCCTGCGTGGTACTCATAGTCGGCGTCTGAGCCGTCTTCGAAGACTTGGGTGTATCCGAGCTACCCCCGGCTTGAACAACGGCGGGGTCTGCCTGAACTGCTGTGGGCGGAGCCGGGGGTTGCGGTCTAGCAGTCGTGGGGCTTATTTCTGGTGCTGACTCTAGATCAGATACTGCTGCAGAGGTCTGTGGTGGGTTGCTTGCCCATGGCAATGAAGTTCTTGCCTGAGTTGCGTTGATAGGTGCGAGGTCAAGTGAATGATCTTGCCATTGGAGTACCTCCATCGCGGGTGCTGTCGGGGTTGCTGGCCGGTCCGGCTCGGCGGTGTACGAAGCAGTCCCTGCAAATGCTGTGCTGGTTGAAGCCATGAGGCCTGCTGTAAAAAACAGCAGGAACCGTGGTGCGAGTCGCGTCGCAAGCGTATTCCTGCGGTGGTTGTGGTTTCGTAAAGCCACGACTTGAAGGCTACTGACAATCAGAAGGTATCCCAGTAAAATCATTGCGATCAGACGAGCGGCTGAGGCCGCAATATCGAGCGGATCGCGCTGAGCGAACCAGTTGCGTAATTCTCTACTCGAGCCAAGCGGAGGCGAAGCGGCAGAGAAACCACCTATGCGGCTCAGCCAAAGAAGTGCTGCAACCAAACCAAAGATCCAAGCTGCACATACCAGCAGCTTTGAGAGTCGTGACGCTTGGCGCTTTAGGTGCCGGGGCACCGAGGGCTGATTTAGGTGCCGGGGCACCGTGGGATGATTACCCTCGGTATTGATGCGGAATTTGGTAGTCATGGCGTGGTTACTGCTCTCTACAGAAGTGGGTCCACTTGGGAGCCGTCTCGGAGCGCGACTAGTACTTTGTCGCACGATCTTTTGTTCGCTGTGAGCTGCTCAGTGCGCGGTTCTGAATGCAGGTCAACCGCCTGAGCAATGTTTGAAACCAAATGGCTTTGCGCCGTGACCCCCGGAGATGCCCAACTCGAGAATTCGAACAATTCTCCAGTCGAAGGCCGCAGCAGTAGCGCTGTTGCTAGGCCGTCACAATCCCAGTCGCCCACCGCAATACGGTCCTCTGGAAGGCCGACTTGGTAGGTCAGTTCATCAACAGTAATGAATTGACCTTGAATCACCACTTGGTCGGCGCAGGAGTCTCCGTCGATGTCGAACCCGTTGCCCAGAATACTGATAGGCCACAGCCCGCAGTCCGAGTGTGCGGCGACAGCTAGAGGAGTTCTAGCTGCTGAAAGACTGACTGGTTCGGTGCTTGCGGTGCTTGCGGTGCTTGCGGTGCTTGCGGTGCTTGCGGTGCTTGCGGTGCTTGCCGAGGGTGCTGTGGGTGCTGTGGGTGCCGAGGACGCAGTTACGGAAAAACCGACGCAAAATAGTAACGCTATGCCAGCTGCGGCTAGTCCTAGAGTTAGCACACCACGTGCAGGTGCGTGACGTGCTGCCCGATCTGTTTTACGGCCCTTCGTGAGCGCAGTTCTTGGCCGACTTAGCCTGAGGTCACCTATTTCTCGTCCGAGTTCGCTAATTGTTGCCGGGCCTCCGCCATTGGTGCTTGCCTCAGCTATTTGGCGAAGGCGCATCGACTGCTGCCGCCACCGCCACCGCTCTGTTCGAGTTATCAAAGAGATTTGAAGGTCGGCAACGTGACCGCAGAGAGCTGCAAGTTGCGAGACATCAGCCTGAATAGCGACTGCAGACTCTGCCTGCGAGAGGTGAGCCAACGGTTGCGAATCGGCGAGTGAGCAGAGTCTGGGGCGGCCACGGGCACCGAGAAGCACATGCTCGGGGCGGAGCGCTCCGTGGCTCCAGCCTGCAGAGTGCAAGTCGTTGGTGGCGTCGCAGCATCGCTGCAAGGTGCGCAGCAGGTCATCGCCGCTCATATCGACTGGCCGGAGGAGCGTCCGTGGCCCATTATCAACAAGTACAAGGATCGTCTGATCGTCTTGTTCTTTTAGTTCGATCATCTCTACAAGTCCAGGAAGTCTGAGCAGGGCGAGCACCTCGGCTTCGTGGCGAAGTCGAGCCCGGCCTCTACCCGAGGCTGTCTTCACCAAAGTCCGCTGCCCCTGAATCAGTCGGTGGCTAATCTTCGCAGTCCGGAACGGCTGATCGGTAGAAGAGTTCATTTCAGGATTCGGCCAGCCGAGGTGACAGTTAGGTCTTCATATGCTGCTCTTCCGGGTAGCGCACGCATCATGATGTGTGGCACGCGAACGGTTATTCGGACCTCAATTGATTTGCGATCCGCGCTGACCTTCACAATTACCGGTCCTAGCAATCTTGCTTGTGGCACTCTGGCAGCGATATGCGCACGAGCTACTCGCTCGGCGGCTTCTTGATCAATGAGCAAGTCGCCGTTGTACTGAATCTGACGGGTATCTAGCATTCCAGCGGCGTCATCAGCCGCAGCGGAAACGCTGCGCTGAGCGCTGCGTTGAGCAAGGAAGATGGCCGTCAGGTCGATAGCGATTGACCCAAGTACAAAGAACACCAGAATGCTTGCAGGAACCAGCATCAGAGCAGTCCCGCGGCTGTCAGTTCTGAGATCGCCTGTTCTTACACAGCGGTGCCCGAAGGCTTTGCTTTTAGCTTGTGGCGCACGGGGTAGCGAACTGCGCAAAGTTTGCACTATTGGTCACCTCTCTATGGGCATCGATCAATTCGCTCTGGGTCACGCTGACTGAGGTACTTCCCGCCCCGCCAATAAACGGGACCCGCGCCCATGGAACCTGGGTGCTGAGTTGAACTGTTACTTCCGCACAGGGGCCAAAACCCTGGGGTTCGCCTACCCGGATTGAGACCCGGTCCGGCGAGAAACCCCGTTGGGTCAGCGTATCTTTCAGTGCTACATCGGCTGTGTAGCGTGCTTGAAAGAAGCCCTGTTGTTCTGTGTACGTGCGTAGGTACTCGGCAGCGGCAGAGTCAAGCGCCATGCGAGTATCAAGAATCGCCCACAGGTTAAGAATGACGAGGGTGCCGGCCACCAGAATCAGCATGCCAAATATGACACCCTCGCCACCGCCAACTGCACCCCGTTCACCATGCCGCCGTACCCGAAGGTTCGCTCCTGTCATTTGCCTTCCCTTCGTAGGATGATTCTGCGATCCATCGCACCTAAAAGTGGCGCCGTGCTCATCATGCGGGGGAGTAGGCCCTGCGGCGGTGATCGAACATGCAGCACAACCACTGAGTTGTTTGGGTGTTCAAACTCCAATATCACTCGCCGGCCGAAACTGCCGAGTGAGTGGCGTGCATGGTCAATAGCCTCAGCTTCGATTTGGCTTAACGAGGCTGCGTTCTGTTGATCACTGATCGGCGCAGTTGCAACTCTGCGCGCTGCATCGAAGGCTACTGAGTCCACGGTGCTTCGAGTCCAAAGCCCGAGCGAGACGTTCGAGGCAAACCCAAGCATTGCGATCATGGTGGCAACGCCAATCGTTGTGCCAAGCAGGCCAGTTCCGCGCTCAGACTGGCTACGTGGCCGCGTCATGGCGAACAAGGAGCTAAGTCCACGTGTTGTGTCGCTATAAGACTCACCTGCCGATTTGTTCTACTTGCGTGCGGGTCCGACTAGTTGCCGTGCTCATCATGCTGTTGAACCCCGTCCAGAGTGCAATGCCAAGAAATGCGACAATCAGCACGGCTACAGCGGTGGAAATTACTCCCTCACCGCGCTCGGAGTTCTGCTTCTTCCCTGCAGGAGTGGCGCAAGGGGCTTCAGGTAGATCACTCGGGACTTTGTCAGTCAGAAGTATCTCAGCTTCAGTTGGGTTAATAGCTGTGTTGTTGGTTATGTCGTCACTTGCGGTTTTCACGGTGATACTTCGCTTTCTGTTTGGTTTGGTTTATTCGTTGTGACTGTGTTTGTTATGACGGCCTTAGGAGGTGCCTGCCACTTGGGCCATTGCTGAATAAAAGGGCACGGCTAAAAAGATCAGCCCTGGTACGAGCGTGGCTACCGTGACCGGAATCCACACCAGTTGCGCTCGGCGCTCGATTGACTCAATGAGTTCGCGTTGCGCTTGTGCTCGCACCGACCTGGCCTCTGCTGAGATCAGGCTGCCTAGGTCGCCCGCCTCTTGGTGAAGGGCAAGTACGGCAACAAATCCGCGGATTGAGTCAAGGTCCGTGCGTTCGGCCCATTCGGCTAGCGCAGTAGTGTCTGCCACGCCTTGGCGAATCCTGCGCATAACCCAAGTCAGGTCCTGGGCCGCAACTCCTGTGCCGCGGTCTGCAAGGCGCGATAGCCCAGCCGTGAGTGAGTAACCCGCGCATAGAAGCATTCCGAGTTGTTCAACGATCACTGGGAGTTCGGCTTGAAGCGTGCGTTGTCGCTGGCTTATTTTCGTGGACAACTTCTGTTCAAGGCTCATTGCGCCAAGTAGCGGCAGTCCCAGTATGAGCAAGAGAGAGATTGCAGCCGGGGGAGAAACCATCAGGGCAATAACCGACCCGGCAGTGAGTCCAAGAATCGCCGCAAGTACTTGCCGTAGGCGAAATGAAACAGGGTCTTGGGCTGAGCCAGCCCGTTCAAGGCGAAGCTCGATAGGGGTATCAATCCCCAGCAGTCGACTTCCCTTTGAACCAACGTCGGCCAGAAGGGGGCCTAGTACTTGTAAAATTGAAGAGAGTGGTCCGAGTTGCACGGTTCCTGCAGCGAGCCCGGGCCGCGCAAGTCTCGTGTAGGGCCGAAGGCGGTCAACGAGTGAGCGTTGTCGTATCCACGGCAGTTCGCTGAGGCATAAGGTGACGCCAACACCGAACAGAACTAGAAGGCTCAGATCAAGAAGCATCATCGGTCAAATACCCGTTGTGCCTCAGGCAGCCGCATGATGCGACTCGCCCATAACCAGCAGGCAATTATGAGCGCAATTCCAACTGATACAAGCACCTGCCCGATAGGGGATCGGTATGCGCCGGAGCCGTTGCCAACACTGAGGCCTGCTAGTGCCATGCCAGCAGGCACCAGAATCACAAAGACCCTTGCAAGACGTGCTCCTGCTTGCTGAGCATCAGCGGCTTTACGACCAAGAAGGTCTTGGCGGCGATCTTCAGCTAGCGCAGCTAGACGAGAGTCGATGTCTCCACCGACCTGAGTGGCAACAAGCAGCGTCTCAAAGGTTGCATCAGCTGTTGGGTCTGCGAGTCGATCTTTGAGCACGTGAATCGTGCGTTCGAAGTCTGTAGTCAACGACCACTCCCGTTGGGCTGCTTGAAACGCGCCTCGTAACTCAACTGGCCCGCGCAGGCCAACCTCCAGAAGGGCTTGCGGTATTGATCGGCCGACAGACCCAGTAAGAACGCGTAGTTCTTCTATGAATCGAGGCCAGGATTCTCTGGCGATTGCTCTGGCTTTAGCTCGGCGCTTGCGCCAGATTGCCGCCGGGGCCGTTGCAGCGCAGCCGCCGATGAGCAGTGTCGAGAGACCTACCCCGAAGATTGCTGCGGCTGGGATCATTGCTCCTACCCCAATGAACGCAGATGCGCTCAGGAACTGAAGTGGTGACACGCCGTCTAGGCCAGCTTGCAGCAGTAGACGATGAATTCGATTATTTACTGAACGCAACAGGTGTGCTGATTCTGTGTTGCTTCGTCGTGACTTCTCAGTTGACTCGGTGAGTAGAAAATACATGCCGATTGCTGCGCAGGCAGAGAACAACAAAGAGGTCATCGGTGGTCCTCGTTCACAGCGCAGAGCTTGCGAACATCGAAGCCGTGTCGGGCGAGTTCTTTTGTTGCTCGAAGTGGTAACAGCCCGGTGGGCTGCAGTTGTGCGGTGTCGTTTACTCGGCTGAAGAGTTCGGTCGTGGTGAACTGCACTGATTCTGCGCCGGCAGTGTGATCTTCAACTGCCAAGATCTCGGTGACGCGTGGCCCCTGCGGGCCCCTCTCGGTATGGACCACAAGGTCGACTGCTTCGCTCACCAAATTGTTGAGTGCAGCAACTGGCAGGTCACTCGCTGCATCTGAGAGTTGCGCTACAAAACGTAATCTGGTTAATGCAGTACGAGCTGAGCCAGCATGAATAGTCGTATACCCCGTGACTCCCGATGACAGCGTGAGTAGTAGCGGCAGCGCCTCACGGTCTCGGACCTCGCCAACGATTGCCACGTCTGGTGCCATTCGCAAGAACCCGGCTACGAGCCGTCGGAGGTCAATCTCGGGGCGGTCGGCGCGAGATGGTCGGGTCTGCATGCTCGCCACGTTCGCAAGCGGGACGTCAGCCTCAAAAACTTCTTCTGCAATAACTACGCGCCGGGAAGGATCGAGTTCTGCGGCGCAGCATGAGAGCAAGGTGGTCTTTCCAGCTCCTGGTGCTCCCGCAAAAATGATGCTGAGTCGAGATTGAACAGCCGCGCTGAGAAACTGCGCTGCTTGTGTAGAGAGTGAACCCCGGTTTACGAGTTCGTCAAGGCGAGTAATTGCTACCCCGGTGAACTTGCGGATGTTGAGCATGAGGTGCCCGCCACGCGCAAGATCGCCGTGGACGATATGAATGCGAGCACCATTATCTAGCTGAGCATCTTGAAGGCCCTCGGTTGGGTCGAGTTTGCGGTGTGAGCTGCTTGAATCATCAAGGAGCTTGGTGAGGGTGCGTGCTACGTGGTCATCGTCGTGAAAGACCTCATCGTGAAAGGAACTACCACCGGAGTGGCGGCGGACGAAGATCAAATCGGGGGAATTGACCATGATTTCCCAGACGTCATCGTCTTCGAGTAGGTCAGTCAGCGGCCCGTACTCAGCAAGGTTTCGAAAGGCTCGATTAGAGACCCCCTCTGGATCTGAAAGCGAGATATCGCGCTGCCCCCGATTATGTTCCTGTGACCATTCAATGACTGCAGCATCGATCAAAGCACGTAGCCGCTCGGACCCCTCTGAGGTATCAACATCAAGTGAGAGTGCAGTGGCGCGAGCCTGAACGAGCTGTTCTAACTCAGCTAAGGGAGACAGGGTGGTCTGCATTAGGCCACGTCTCGTCGCGAGGCTGAACGACCTGATGACTTCTTGTTGCTAGTCGGCCGTTGTGTCCTGCCAGATGTGCGAGTTTGGTCTGGTTCGGGCCGTGTTCGAAGTCCGAGTTCTCCTGCTCGCACCTGAACTGCCTGATTGGAATTCACCTGCCTTGGCCCAAGTTCGAGCAGAAGGCGGCGTGACAACTGCGCTAATGGGCGGCCAAAGTTCTCTGGGAAGGCAGCAGCACTTCTGTGGAGTTCTTCCATTCTTTTTATGCTCCGAAGGAACAGTGGAGCAACCAAGCTGGAGTCTTCGTTGCCGACAGAACTGCTGAGTTCTGCCACTGCTCGGGCGGTAGCTATTCGATTCGCTGGATTTTTTGATGCATGATTGATCACAGGGATAAGCCGCTCTCTAGCTACACCGAGGTCTGAGTAGCGGTCTATAAGTCTGATGAGGTCATGGACGCCTTTGGCTCCCGGCTGCCCGACCAGCACAATCAGATCTGCTCTAGTAGCGGTGGATCGACTTAGCGTGTGGCGTTCTTCGACATCTATTGAGCCGGTCTCTGCCTCGCCGTCTAGGTCTGGGTCGTGGTCGAGCACAACAAGATCGAAGCTTCTTCTGAGTCCCTCAATCGCAGCCAAAATGGAGTGAGGCCTCATGGCAGCGGCATCACGGCTTCGGCGTTGCCCAAGTAGTAGGTGGTACGAACGATTCTGAATAGGGAAGAGCAAACGCCTGATCTCTCTGGGGTCAAGCTGATCAACTCGATGCGCCTCGACGAGTTCGGGAAGGCCAGGTAGTACGTCGCCAACATCGTGATACATGGACATATCTGCAACGCGAGCGCCGTCTGCAAGAGCGACATTTGGTGCCGATGAGTCGCGGCCGAGTTCTTGTGCGAGTGCGATTGCTACAGTGCTTGCCCCAGTTCCACCTGATCCAGCCACGCCAATCAGGGGAGCTAGCGGTGTGATCTGTGAAGGTGCAACATCTGACCGTGTTGCCCTGCGCGTAGATCGATCCACGGCCACTGCATGGCGAGTGAGCGTCTCGACTAGCTCTGATGGGGTGAAGTCGCTGCGAAGGACTGCCGAGCAGCCCATGGACTCCCAATCTCTAGAAGTTGATGCATCAGCAACGATGACTGTGATTGCTCCGATTGAGCCAACTACCGCGATGAACTCGCGATCAAGCCCCGGTAGGGCTGCATCTACGAGCACCGCCGAGAGTCGTCTGCCCGAGCCAATAAGGGCCTGAGCCTCGTCAGAGGTCAGACATTTGATGTAGTCGATTGGAGCGACAGCGTGAGAGGACCAACTGGCAAGGTCAGAGAACCATTTGCAACGTGAACGTGCGAGCCCGAGTACAACGTAACGATCGCTCATGTGCGGGCCTGCTCAAGTGGGCGCGGAAGCACCAGAGTGATTTCGGCTCGTCGCGCTGCGTCGACCAGCAGGGTGGCGGTTTCGGGCCCCGACACGCTGACCACAACTCGAAGTTGGCCGCTCGCTCCGATACCTGCGGAGCTCTCGCTGCTTGCATCTTGAGATGAACCATCGGGAGTGTTGGGGTCGCCCACTGCACTCACCCGAACCCCAGTGGCTAGGACTGTGGTGGCAAGTCCCGTGTTTGGATCTGGCTCAGGGTCGGTTGCAAGAATGTCAACCAGACTGCCTTGCTGGAGTAGTCCTTGGAGCGCCTGCGCTGGAGGGAGCTCCAGCGAGACTTCTATTGCGGTTGGGTCTATGAAGCGGCCAACCGCTAGGGCATCCTCGGGCCGCAGTAACTGCGATGGAGAAATCGAGGTGCTTGCGACCCTGCCTATGAGATTGTCTGCTTGCGAAGCTGGAATTGCCGTGAGTTGGCTAGGAAGGTCAACGGCGATGCTGCCTAGGTCTTGAGCAGTGATGATCTGACCTGATCGGATTGAGTGTGTGGCCACCAAATATCGGCTAGTTGGAGGTTGCGATGCGCTGCGGTGAGCGAAAAGCACTCCGGTAGCAGCGAGGGTGACCAGCACTGCACCTACACAAGCACGACCCGAGGGCAGATTGCGTTTGAGCCGAGCTCTTGCTTGGGTGGGTGGAGTTTGTGAGTCGGCCCTTGTCGCCGAGTCGGCGGATGTTGTTCGGCTCACTGTGGAGATCTCCTGGAGGGTTGTTGACCTGGACTAGGGCTGGTCTGAAATCGGGTTGATCTGAAGCGGGCTGGGCTTGCCGGGCGGTGGATGGGAGGGCTGACCAACTCAGCCCGCTTCGATGAATGAAATGTAGTCAAAAGCTAGAAGAGTTGTCAAAAAGTATTTATATAAATTGTTAAGAACTGAAAAACCTTGAGAGTATTGACATGCACTGGATATGCCCGGGATGCGGGTAAAGTGGTCAACGTGGACACTGCAGACATCACATGGCTCAACACAGGCGAGTCTGCTCGCCGGCTGGGCATCACTCCCCGAACGCTCTATCGCTTCATTGATGACGGCAAGGTGCCGGCCTATCGGTTTGGCCGTGTTATTCGCCTAAAAGAAAGCGAAGTAGCTCAGTTCATCGAGGAGTCACGAATAGCTCCAGGAACACTCGACATCTCAACGCTCGAGCCAGCCGAGCAAGGGCCAGCCGAGCAAGGGCGAGCTGAGTAGCTACCGGTTGCTCATCCCTCGGGACGAATTGGCAGCAGGATCATCTCGATGTGCTCAAGGTTAATAACTGCAACGCGTGACGTGCCCGATACCTGTACTCGCACAGCAGCTCCAACAGAGATTGTGACGCCCGTGATTTGGCTTCCGCCGAGCAGACTCAAACTGATGGGTAGTTCATCAGCGACTAGGTCTTCAAGCACGTCTTCGAGACGCCCGACTCCAGGTTCAAAGGCTTCAGGGGTAGCAGCGACTGCTACGTCAGTTTCAACACAAATCACACAGTCCAGGCGAATCCAAGTGATCGAACCAGCAGTGCGCACCTGAAGGAAGTTCTCACCCAGCATGGCAACTTGAACAACACGACGTTCTCCGGATCGCAATATCAGAACAAGCTGTTGTCCCAGTGATGCCTGAAGCGTGGCAAGCACCGTGATGGATTGTTCAAGAACTTGTCGTGCCCACCGCCGTCTGCGCGCTGACTCTATGGCTTCTTCGCCACGCGAATCAGCTACGTACCTGTCGGCCGAGTCAGTTTCAAGATGGGTGTGGGCCAAGGAGTTTTTAAATGGCTCTTCGATTGCCTCGCTATCAGACCGCGGTGTATTCACAACTACACTCTTGCTTGTAATGGCCAGCCCTGACACCTCAAATGTTGCCGAGGAACTGACACGTACCCTTGTTCGGGTTCCTGGCAACCACTTGATGACCGACTTGCTCGGCAGTCGCGACGAGTTGCTCACTGAGATTGAGGGTGCATTTCCCCAAGTTGTCATCATGGCGCGTGGCAATGAGATCAACATTTCGGGAACAGATTCTGACAGGGTTGGACGACTGTTTGAAGAACTTGTTGTGTTGCTCGAGCTAGGCCACCGCTTAGAGGTTGCAGTAGTGCGTCGGACCATAGAGATGGTCAATGCAGATGAGCGTCCTTCAGAGGTTTTGACTGCCGAGTTATTACGCACGCATCGCGGCGGGCGGGTACGACCAAAAACCTCGGGGCAAAAACGTTACGTAGATGCGATCCTTGACCACACGGTTACCTTTGGGGTTGGCCCTGCTGGCACCGGCAAGTCTTGGCTAGCTGTTGCCATGGCCGTACAAGCGCTCCAGGCAAAAGAAGTGGAACGCATTGTTCTTACTCGCCCAGCGGTTGAGGCAGGAGAGCGCCTTGGATTTCTTCCCGGTGACTTGATGGCCAAAATCGACCCGTACCTTCGGCCCCTCTACGACGCACTTCATGACATGGTCGGAACCGAGGGCGCGCAGAAGTGGATAGAGCGTGGCATCGTCGAGGTAGCACCGCTTGCATTCATGCGTGGACGAACCTTGAACAGTTCTTTCATCATTCTTGATGAAGCTCAAAACACTACGGCGGAGCAAATGAAAATGTTCTTGACTCGCCTTGGCTTCGGTTCCAAAGCAGTAATCACGGGAGATGCCACGCAAGTAGATATGCCCGGAGGAAGGTCTGGCCTGACTGGACTCGAGACACTGTTGGAAGATATTGATGGGGTGGCATTTGTGCGACTGACCGGCTCTGACGTGGTGCGTCATCGAATTGTGCAAGACATCGTGAACGCATATGACAAACGTGATTCTGGGCGCGCTGCGAGTGAAGTCGCGGCACAGTCTGTTCGCGAATCTCAACTCGCCCAGACCAACAAGTCAGACCAGACCGACAAGCCAGACGGGCAGGGCGACCGATGAATACTCAGCCTCAGGGCTTGGAACTTCCGTCGATTCGAACCGGAGACGAGCGCGAAGACAACCAAGTAGTAGTTGACCTTGAGGCCCTAGCAACCCTCTTTGCTGCGGCATTGCAACATGAGGGAATTCCTGGCCAAGCAGAGGCATCACTCACGCTTCTAGACCCACAGGCAATTGCGCAGCTCAAGGTGCAGTATCTCGACGGAGACGGTGCCCCTACCGATGTGTTGAGCTTTCCCATTGATGGCCAACACTGTTCTGAGCAGTTGGCTGCCGGGTCGAGTTCATGGATAGTGGGAGACTTATTGCTATGCCCCCAAGTTGCAGCGCTTCAAGCGCCAGACCATGCAGGAAATCTGAACGATGAGTTGGCACTACTTGTGATTCATGGAACCTTGCATCTTGTTGGGTGGGATCATGTTGAGCATGAGCAGAGACAAGCAATGTGGCAACGTGAGCGTGAACTGCTGAGTGAGCTCTACGGGACTTTGGCCCGGGATCCATGGTCAGAGTCGGACTATCTTCAAGCAGCCGGCATGCAAGAATCGGGCCCTCAAGAATTGGGCGGGCAAGTGCTGGACAGCGCGATTGACCCCGAGCATGGCGTGATTTTAGCGTGAACAGTACGCAACTGCTACTGCTAACGATTGTGGTGGTCATGACGTTTGCCGCGGGCATTCTTGCCGCAGCAGAGACTGCTATCACTCGCATGACCCGTTCACGGGCAACTGCTCTTGCGCAAAAAGACCCAAAGCGTGGCCCGCGGGTGCTGCGCATCGTAGAGAACCTTGAGCGAGACCTGAACTCGATTTACTTGTCGGTCAACATCGTCCAGACCATTCAATCAGCCCTAGTTGGTGTGCTTGCTGCGGCCCTGTTTGGGCCAATCGGTCTGGTCATCGGCATCGTTCTTAACGTGCTGGTGCTCTTTGTGATTGCAGAGGCGGCACCAAAGACATGGGCCTTGCAGCACACCGAGCGGGCCGCTTTGCTGACAGCCCCGCTTATTGAACTTATGGGGAAGGTCCTTCGAGTCCCTGCTCGAGCGCTTATCGGGGCTGCAAATGTTTTGCTGCCTGGCAAGGGCTTGAAGAAGGGGCCATTTGTTACAGAGGAAGAGATTCTTGCCTTGGCCGGAGAAGCCGCCGAACATTCAGTGATTGAGGAATCGGAACGCGAACTGATCGAGTCGATTATTAATTTCGGCGACACCGTGGCCCGAGAGATCATGGTGCCTAGAACTGACATGGTCACTATTGGTGCCGATGCGACTGTGTCTGAGTTAGTAGACATGGCGATCGAGAAAGGCCTGTCACGGTTTCCGGTGTTTGGCGAGAACACCGACGATATCGAGGGCGTTGTTTATGTCAAGGATGCAATGCGAGTTGAGCGTGAGGGTGGTGGCAGTACCAAAGTGATGGACTTGGTCAGGCCTGGGCTGTTTGTGCCCGAGACTAAACCCGTTGCCGACCTTCTGGCCGAGATGCAATCGAGTCATAACCATCTAGCTGTCGTGGTTGATGAATACGGTGGAACTGCTGGCCTTGCCACGCTTGAGGACTTACTTGAGGAACTGGTGGGAGAAATCCATGACGAGTTCGACGAGGACATGCCATTGGTAGTGCATCTTGCAAACGGTGAGATACTGGTAAACGCCTCGATGAACGTGGACGACGTAAACGACGAATTAGATCTGGCGCTTCCCGAGGGAAACTGGGATTCGGTTGGTGGTTTGGTGTTTGGACTCCTTGGCCGTGTAGCTGTCCCCGGAGACACAATAGAGACAGAGGGAACCCGAATTGTGGTTGAAATTGTTGATGGCCGGCGAGTTATCAGGGTTCGTCTTGTGAGCAAAGAAAGCATCTCGTGACAGACCCACTTACTCCAGAGTCGGCTAGCCCCGAATCGGCTAGCCCAGACGCCGCTGCTCCAGATGCCACTAGCCCAGACACCGCTAGTCCAGAGTCTGCGCCGCCGCATCCTCTAGGGTTTGGCGGCTCGGCCTCTGAACGACTCGAACGCATGCTTTGTGATGCAGGAATGGGCGTTCAGGCCGAGGTTCCCGAGGGCTTTCGGTCTGGGTTCGTCACCTTCGTAGGTCGGCCGAATGTGGGTAAGTCAACTCTTGTAAATCAGATTCTTGGTCAGAAAATCTCGATTGTTTCTGACAAGCCGCAGACCACTCGCCACCAAATCCGTGGCGTGCTCAGTCGCCCAGAATCGCAGATTGTTTTTGTGGACACCCCCGGCATTCATCGCCCGCGAACACTGATGGGTGAACGACTCAATGACACAGCCACGTCATCGCTTGAAGGAATCGACGTGGCATGTTTACTGATTGAAGCCACTGCGGCAATGGGGCCAGGCGATAGGTACATCGCAGAGCGCATGCCCAAAAACTCGGTACTCATACTCAACAAAACTGATGCTGCAACTACAGAACGCATCATGTCGCAACTCTCTAAAGCATCATCATTTGAGTTTGCTGAATATTTTCCCATCTCTGCAAAGACCGGTGATGGCGTGGACGCTCTAGTTGATTACTTGGTGTCCCGTCTGCCAGAAGGTCCGCGCTGGTACCCCGAGGGCGAAGTCACGGACGCTCCTGAGCCGTTCAGGGTTGCCGAACTTGTGCGGGAACAACTGCTAGCGGTGACCAGAGAAGAACTGCCGCATTCGATTGCAACTCGAGTGTCTGAGTGGGAGTGGCCAAGAATCCGAGTTGAGATCATTGTGGAGCGAGATTCTCAAAAAGGCATTGTGATTGGTAAGGGCGGGAGCGTACTCAAAGAGGTGGGGATTCGAGTGCGTCGGCAACTGCCGCCAGGTGCATTTATCGAGTTGCACGTCACCGTTGATAAGGACTGGCAATCAAAAGCACAGTCACTCGAACGTCTGGGTTATTAGCAAGACCTACCAACCCGTTCCTACCAACTCAGGCCTGCGCGTGGCCAAGTTGTGGGAGCTTGACTAGGCCAGATTGCCGGTCTGAAAATAACCTCAGCCAGGGCCACATGTGGCTGTTGTCTCGGCACGGGGCGCAGGTCGGGTACCTTTCCGTAGTGGACTTATCTGGCTTGGACCATCAACGCATCCCAGTTCACGTCGCAGTGGTGATGGATGGTAACGGAAGGTGGGCCCAACGAAGGGGCCTACCAAGAACCGATGGCCACGCCGCTGGCGAGGTAGCCCTGATGGATACCATATGGGGGGCACTCGATGCGGGCGTGCGCTGGTTAACGGTCTACGCATTCTCTACTGAGAATTGGAAGCGGCCAGTAGACGAGGTGCGGTTTCTGATGAACTTTAATGAGCGGCTTCTGCTGAACCGCCGAGATGAGTTAAATGAGCGCAACGTTAAGTTGCAGTTCATTGGCCGGCGAGACTGGCGGGTTCCTAAAAGAATTCTGCGACGGATCGATGAAACGCTAGAGCTGACAGGCGACAACACTGCAATGACTGTGAGCATGGCTTTTAATTATGGCGGCCGGGCCGAGCTAGTGGATGCTGTGCGGGCGATTGCAGCCTCTGGGATCAAGCCTGAGAAAATTGATGAAAAAACCATCCGGCAGCATTTATACGACCCAACAATGCCAGACCCAGAACTTATGGTGCGCACCTCAGGTGAGTATCGCATGTCGAACTTCTTGATGTGGGAGATGGCCTACTCCGAACTCGTCTTTACTGATGTGCTGTGGCCTGACTTCCGTCGGGAGAACCTCTACGCAGCGATAGATGAGTATCAACGGCGAGACCGCCGCTTTGGTGGTTTGTCAGATACTGATGGTCTGAGCTGATTCTGACCCTCTCGGGGTGAGAGACTCACCGGGTGAGCTTGTACCGTGACTACGCAATTGTGCTTCGCACATACAAGCTCGGCGAGGCCGATCGCATTGTGGTGTTGTTGACTCGGAGTCATGGCAAAGTGCGCGCTGTTGGCAAAGGTGTTCGAAAGACCGGATCAAAGTTTGGGTCGCGCCTAGAGCCAGGCTCGTATATTCAGGTGCAACTCCACGAGGGCCGCGGAGACCTAGACATTGTGACCCAAACAGAGACTGTTGAGCCGTTCCGCCGCAGCAGAGAAGACTTGTCTCGGTTATCTAGGACGTCTTCGCTGCTCGAGGCAGTTGACCAGCTTGCCCAAGAGCGCGAACCCAGTCCGCGATTATTCGATATGTTGCTCGGCGGGCTACGAACAGTTGAGAAAACTAATCCTGCAATGATCTCGGCTGCTTTTTACCTCAAGCTGCTAGCAGTAGAGGGAGTGGCCCCAGAACTTGATGCTTGCGTGGACTGCGCAGAGCAGGGCGGACCGTTTGCGCTAGCCCTCGAAGCTGGCGGAGTTCGATGTTCAAGTTGTGGAGGCGGACGCCCCGTCTCGGCAGAGGCGCTGACTGTGTGTCGGGCAGTCTTGAGCGGAGGGCTTAACGCAGTGCTCTCGCTGCCCGACAGCCCCGTCACCTATGAGGTTGAAGGTATTGCCACCACTGCACTCGAGGCACACATTGAGCGAAGGCTGCGGGCGCTGCGACTCTTTCACGAGGCCTAAGAGCCACCGGATTGCTCAGAAAGCTAGAACCAAGTCTTTCGATCGGCTTGATAGGTCCAATAAAACTCCGGGTCGCTTTTGGTGAGATAAATGATCCCCTCAATGAGACCGATTATTGGGCTAATACCGCAGAACAAGAGCAAAATCATGATGATGCCTTCGGTTGTGTACCCAAGGAAAAATTTGTGCACTCCGAGGCCGCCTAGCAGTAGCGCCAAGATGCCAGCAGTAACTTTTTTGGTGGGGTCATAGGCCGGCAGGATGCTGGAGTTAATCGGCTTTCCGGTGGGCCAGATCCAAGTTCCCCAAGGTGGGGGCGGTGGGCCGCTAGCGAATCCAGCGTGACAAGCCCGATACTGCGGTGCCGCAGGTGTTGGCGCAGGTGTAGGCGCAATAGGTGTTACTGGAGCTGCTTGACCCCAGTGGGTGCCATCCCACCAGCGAGTCACCCCAGAGCCGTCGGGGTACCAACCCGCTGCCGGTGGCTGTGGTGGCACCGGTTAACCTAGCGAGTTGTTTGGATCGTTATCTGGTCCGGTATTTGTCATTGAGCAACCCTTTGTGTTGAGCCAGCCGTTGTTCGGGTGACTGTTTGGAACAGCACTGAATGATGCCATGTCTGCTGAGACAAAGTCGGCAAAGTAAAGCGGGGACCCGTGGGCCCCCGCTTGGGAAGTTCAAACTCAGTGGGTCCGTGACGCTAACGCTGGCTAGACAACCACGGTCTCATTGTTGAGCGCACGGTAGCTGTAGACCACTCCGACGAGCGAGACGGGAGCCGACACAAGAAGGCCGATACCGCATAAGCAAGCTCCAGCGATTTGAACCAAGTAACAAACCAGCAAAATCAGGAAGACTTCGCCGAATTTGCCTTTGACCCAATTGATGCTGGTAGTTATGGCTTCGACGGGACTCAGGCCCTTGTCCAAGGCAAGCAATGGCGCATATGCGACAAAAATCAGCCAGATAATTCCAGGGATTATGCACAGGATGAGTCCAATGAACAGGCCAATACCTACCAAAATCTGCGTGAGGATATAGGGAACAATGTTCTCTGTCTCAACCAGCATGGTGGGCGAGGGAGCCTCTCCGCGGGTCACGGCCAGGCCAGCCCGCCAGACTCCAGCCTGCACAATCGACATGACGATGTAGGCGGTAGCAGCAACAAACGCAGTCCAAACAAGCCCAATAAAGCCAATGCTATTCGGTGTGAGCACAGTCTGAATTACTTGGATGATTATCGCTGCGAAGAAGACCGCAAGCATCAAGATGATGAACGGGCCGACGTTCTCGGTGAACTTCTTCCAGCCGTAGCCAATCGCTGCGCCAACCTCTAAGCGCGGGACTTCACCGCCGCCAGAGTAGGGCTGCGCTGGCGGGGGCGTGAATCCGCCGGGTGGACCTCCGAGTCCGCCGGGTGGCGGTGGGGGACTTGCGGGCGGTGGTGGACCGCCGAATCCGCCGGGTGGTGGTGGTGGTGGTGGTAAGTCGCTCATCATGCACTCTCCATCTATTTCAACAGTTGTGGGCAGGTTTGAACCCATCAAGGTAGTTGGAATTTGCCGTTGATCGACGGATTTGTGTATCCGGACTAGAGAAGTTGTTGGAATTCGTTAAGAAGCACGGATCCATATGAGCGCAAATGCCTACCAAGTTCGGCAGAGTTCCTCGTATCACTTTGTAGCGAAGTAACGTGTGGCCCTATGTCAGTGCCGAGAGAACCAGTAACGGGCAAGGTCGGCACGCCCGAACTGTTCGACAAAGTAGTCAACCTCACCAAACGTCGCGGTTTTGTCTACCCGTCGGCCGAAATCTATGGAGGGTTTCGCTCCACTTACGACTACGGACCTATTGGCGTGTTGTTACTCCGCAACGTCAAAGACGCTTGGTGGCGTTCAATGGTGCAACTTCGAGAGGACGTGGTCGGCCTAGACGCCTCCATCTTGTCTCCGCCGCAGATCTGGGAGGCCTCTGGCCACCTTGCCAACTTCACCGATCCTCTTGTTGATTGCACCAGTTGCAATACTCGTCATCGACTCGACAAGTTAGATGACCCAGAAGTTTGCCCGAACTGCCGGGCTCGCGGCTCATTTACCGAGCCACGTGAGTTCAACCTGATGTTTAAGACCCACGCTGGTCCTCTGCAAGATGCCGGCGCGGTGGCCTATCTCAGGCCAGAGACTGCTCAGGGTATGTTCATTAACTTTAAGAACGTGATTGACACCACGCGTGTGCGTCCGCCGTTTGGCATTGCGCAGGTTGGTAAGTCCTTTAGAAATGAGATCACCCCTGGCAACTTCGTCTTCCGGACTCGCGAGTTTGAGCAGATGGAGATGGAGTTCTTCGTTCATCCCGACGAGGCGGAGCAGTGGTACGAGTACTGGTGTGCCGAGCGGTATCAGTGGTACCTCGACCACGGCATGCCGGCTGAGCAATTGCGGCTGCGCCCGCATGCCGAGGACGAACTCTCGCACTACTCCTCAGCAACTTCCGATGTCGAGTTTTTGTTTCCCTGGGGGTGGGATGAGCTAGAAGGAATTGCGAACCGCGGAAACTACGACCTAACTCAGCACGCAACGCATTCAGGCGAGAAACTGGAGTGGTACGACCAGGCAGCAAATGAGCGTTGGGTTCCCCATGTCATCGAACCGGCGGCGGGTGCCACACGAACGGCCATGGCATTCCTGATGGCGGCCTATGACGAGGAACAAGTCAAAGGCGAACTGCGCGTAGTGCTTCGCCTGCATCACCGCATCGCTCCTTACAAGGTGGCTGTGCTGCCGCTGTCGAAGAAGGCCGAATTGGCTGACCCTGCACGTGCACTTGCGCAGCAACTTCGCTCAAGCTTCATGACTGACTATGACGAGACTCAATCGATCGGGCGTCGCTACCGGCGACAGGACGAGCTAGGCACCCCGTATTGCGTCACGTTTGACTTTGACTCGCTTGAGGATCACGCCGTGACTGTTCGGGAGCGTGATTCCATGGAACAAGAGCGAATTGCAATAGCCGAGGTGCAAGCGTATCTGCACGAACGCATGATCTGAGTTGCCCGCCTGATTTACCTGCCTGATTCACCTGTCGGAGTCGCCCGGTAGACTGCTGATGCTGTGGGCATTCTCGATGAAGACATCGGAAGAGTAAGAGACTCGACCGATATTGTCGCGGTGATCTCGCAGTACACGCAGCTTAAGCGAGTGGGGCAGCGCTGGTCGGGGCTGTGCCCCTTCCATAACGAGAAGTCACCTAGCTTCTCTGTGAATTCTTCTGAGGGGCTTTATCACTGCTTTGGGTGCAAAGCTTCCGGTGACGCGATCACCTTTCTACGAGAAAAAGAGGGCTTAGACTTTGTTGGGGCCGTAGAGATGTTGGCCAGCAAAGCGGGCATCACTCTTCGCTATACAGACCAAGATGAGGGAGAAGGTCGCAAACTTCACGCTCGGTTGTTTGAAGTGACTGAAGCCGCGGCGATTTGGTATCACGAACGGTTAAAGACAGCGCCAGATGCCGCAGCCGCTCGTTCGTATCTGCGCGGCCGAGGGTTTACTGCCGAAGAGGTTGCTCACTACCGCATCGGGTGGGCGCCAGACGGTTGGGACCTGATGGTGAAGGCGCTAAAAATCTCTCGTCCTGACCTAGAGAGAAGCGGGCTCGGATTTGAAAATAAAGCCGGCCGCCTACAGGATTTTTTTAGGGCGAGAATCTTATTTCCAATTATGGATGAACGAAGCCGAGTCATTGGCTTTGGTGGCCGAAAGATGCCCGAAGCCGAAGGCGCCAAGTATCAGAACTCAAGAGATAACGAGTTGTATCACAAGTCCAAAGCGCTTTATGGGCTGAACTGGGCCAAGGCTGATGCTGTCAACGCTGGTGAGATTGTGATCTGCGAGGGCTACACAGATGTGATTGGTTTTGCTCGAGCGGGGATTCCTCGCGCAATTGCGACCTGCGGAACTGCACTCACAGAAGACCACGTCAAAATGCTGAAGCGCTTTACCCGTCGGCTTGTTCTTGCTTACGACGCAGATCACGCAGGCCAAGCTGCCGCCGACCGTGTGTATGCCTGGGAAAGCACCCACGACATTGAGGTTTCTGTGGTTGCGCTACCACACGGATCCGACCCTGATGAGTTAGCGCGCAGTTCACCGGAGTTACTGCGAGAAGCGGTCAGCGCTGCCCGACCATTTCTAGACTTTCGCTTAGATCGAGTGCTGGCTGGAGCCGATTTTCGAACTGCGGAAGCTCGGATTCGAGCAGCAGATGCGGCCCTCAAAGTGATAGCCGAGCATCCAGATGAGTTAGTGCGAGACCAGTACGTGATGCAGGTTGCTGATACTTGCCGCTCTGACGCGGGCCTCTTACGGGAACGGCTCCAGAAGCTGCGATCTCAACCTAAAGCTAAGCCACCTCCGGGGCGCATCCGATCGGGCCGGTCTGAAAGATCAGGTGACCTTTCAGCAACAACTCAGCCGGGTAGTTGGTCAACCGGTGAACCCATGCCTTTGGAACATCGCGAGAACGGCAGTGGTGAAGTGTCCATAGGGTTGTCTTCTGGTTCTGACAGAGGGAGCACGCCGCTCGATCCCGTTCGAGATGGTGCTGAAACCGAGGCACTACGCCTTGCTTTGCAGCATCCAGAGCTTGTCCAAGCCTTTCTAGAACCAGAACTTTTTACCCATCCGGTCGTGCGACAAGCCTATGAACTCATTGGCACTCAAGATTCTTTGGCGCTCATCGTGGACTCTGCCCCGCCAGAGGTCGCAGCGTTACTTGTTCGCCTAGTTGTAGAGCCTTCAGAGGCAGAATTTGCTGATGTCCTGGGCCGGCTAGCGACCGAGGTGGGAAGGTCTGTTCTTCGCGAACTCGAAGCCGAGGCCAGAAGTTCCCCGGACCCACTTGCCTATGCAGCATCTATTACATGGCTCAAGGTGACACTCGACCAGCTTCGTAGTCCTAAAGCCGAGGTGGAAATCCTGTCGCAGTCGCTAGCGTGGTTAGCAGATCGACGACGGGTAACGGAGCAGGGGTGACGTAGGTGTCCATTTGGTTAGTAGTGCCAGAGGAAGAGGTTCTGAGCCTGCAAACTCGGGCCCAAAATCAGGGCAATGTGCTGCACCTTGATGATGCGCTGAGCGCACTACAAGTCGAGATGACTGATGAAGTCATGGATGAGACAACTGCATTTTGGATTGAACGTGGGATCACCCTGCGAGTTGCTGTTGATGCTGAAGCCGACCCGCTACAAGATCTGCCGATAGAGGAACTGTTGGCCAGCGCAGAAGACATCAGCAAGGCTAGGTTGCCTCAGGTTGATGTTGTGGTGGATGTTGCAGCTAATGACCACGGCGTGATTGATCCAATCGATGGTCCCGCCGGAGATTTACTTCGGCGTCGAGAGGTTCGTACAACTCGTCGTAAGGGCAAGTCGGATCCGAAGAGAACTAAAACCGATGCGTCAGTTCTTGCCGATCCGGTGCGACTGTATCTGCGCGAGATTGGCCAAGTGCCGTTACTGACGGCTGGAGAAGAGGTCTCACTAGCCATGCGCATTGAGGCCGGTGTCAAAGCCGAAGAACGCTCTGCCGATCTCAATGCATCGGGACAGATCGGTACTCTCGAGGCGGTAGATAAGGCTCAACTGCGCCGAACAATCAGAGACGGTGAACGTGCAAAGAGAGAACTCACCCAAGCCAATCTCCGGTTAGTGGTTTCTATCGCTAAGCGCTACCTGGGTCGAGGTATGCAGATTCTGGACCTGATTCAAGAGGGAAACCTTGGGCTGATGCGCGCTGTAGAGAAGTTCGACTACACCAAGGGGTTTAAGTTTTCGACCTATGCGACTTGGTGGATACGCCAGTCTGTAACGCGAGCGATCGCCGATCAGGCCCGCACGATTCGTATTCCTGTGCACATGGTTGAGGCGATCAACAAGGTGCAGCGTCATCAGAGGGCATTGAGCCAAGAACTTGAGCGTGAACCCACGATTGAGGAACTTGCGAGGAAGACAGAACTCAAGCCCGGCCAGGTCAGAGAGATGCTGCGCATCTCTATGGACCCGCTTTCGCTTGACTCACCCGTAGGTGAAGAGGCCGGAAGTCAAATGGCTGACTTCATTGAAGATAAGGGAGCAGTCATGCCAGCAGACGTAGCCACAGCGAACTCTCTTTCTGAGCAAATCATGGCCGCACTCGATGGCCTCTCTGATCGTGAAAAAGAAGTGGTTCGATTGCGCTTTGGTCTTGACGGTGATCAGCCGCAGACACTTGAAGAGGTGGGAAAACGGTTTGGGGTTACTAGGGAGCGGATCCGACAGATCGAGGCGAAAACCCTTGCAAAGTTGCGTCATCCACAACGCAAACAACAACTTGAGGACTACCTCCGGTCTGACTGAGTTCACCAACTCCTCGGCTCAGATGTCGAAGAGTGATGGGGGACTGCTAAAGTCCCACTGCCGCTGAACGCGACTGCGGTCTTCGGCGCCCTTCCGGGGTAGCTCAGCTGGCAGAGCAGCTGACTGTTAATCAGCGGGTCGTGAGTTCGAGCCTCACCCCCGGAGCATTCGAAGCCCCTGTTTCGGCAGGGGTTTCGTCGCGTCTGAGATGATTCCCAACAAAAATGAGTCGATCTACCTGTTTGTCAGAAACTGATGCCTTGTTCGAGTTCAGAAGTCCTATAATTACAAATGTTGTCTTCACCCATTTGTGTCTCGCTGTGCGACTCAGATGGGCAACTTCCTAGAGAGAGGCAGTCAGCATGATTGATCAGATCGGATTTACATCCTCCGAAGGTGCCCGTCAGGGCTCAGAGGCACTTGCCATGCTTGACCAGTGGGCGCAAGAGGTCGACGAGGGTCTGGTGCGCAAGTCCTTAATCATTGATGACTTGCTTGATCTTCGCGCCGAACTTGCAGATGAGCCGTTGCTACTCATAGAGGTCGATCAGTTCTTATCGACTATCCCCGGCAAGTCGTTAGTTGAGCCAAAGTGGTGGGCTGCAACGCTTGCGACATTGCATGCTGAACTGTCGCAGCGGCTGCCTTCTGGGGCAGCAGTCGATTCTTGAACCAAAATATGGCTACAGTCCTCTGCCGAGGGCCGGTAGCTCAGTCGGTTAGAGCAGGCGACTCATAATCGCTCGGTCGTGGGTTCGATCCCCACCCGGCCCACTCATCAACCCTGTAGCCTGCTTATCCGTGATCGTCGAGCCAGACGGGCGCCGACTCAAGCAAATAGTTGCTCACTGCTAAGCAATTCTCGAGCGTATCGCAGAGTTGCTCTTCACCAAGGTAAACCTGCGACAAGCTGACCATTACTCGAGCTACCACTGTGAGTCGCCTCTCGGATGGGTCGGTCACCGAAGCAAATGAGTCAACAGCCGAGACCTCTACCGGAAGTTCAGGTCCGCCGATTCCTGCAATCTCGGTAGCAAGCAATAGCAAGTCGGGGCAGCGCGGAAGAGGCGGCAGCGACCAGGTAAACGTCAGCGGCAGACTGAACTCGTCTTCGGGGGGTTCGTCCTCTGGCAAAGCCTGGACTTGGTCCTCAAAGCCCAGCATGGTTCTGGGGTCGATCTCTAGTGTTAGGTGGAACTCGAGCGGGCCACCGCAGGCCTCCTCTGGGTGCAGGTCGACTTCCCAAGCTTGGCGCATGGAGTAAGTCTCGACTAGGTGCCGCTCGTCATGGATATGAAACCCGTGATCGGCAGCATGATTCTTCAGATCAGCTACAAAGCCGGAAACGTCAAGCAAAGCCACACCCACAGACTGCCAGTACAAACAGTTTCTAGCTAGTTCGTATCTGTCTGTGGGTTTGCGCCGGTAGCATCTTGGGGTGAAAGACGACGCACTAATCGACTTGCTTGATTCTACTGCTAGCGCAGTGCAACAGGTTCTGATCGAGGATGCAGCGCAGGGTGAGAAGTCTTGGAGAGAGCGAACGCAACGCCCAGGTCAGTACCGAATTGATCTTGTAGCTGATGAGGCGGCACTGAGTGTGTTGCGCACTGCTGGGGTGGGCGTCCTCTCAGAAGAGTCTGGTCTTGAGGATCGCGCGAATGACATGATTGTTGTAGTCGATCCGGTGGATGGGTCTACCAATGCCAGCCGTGGTATTCCTTGGTATGCCGTCAGCTTGTGTGCCGTAGAGGCAGGAGAGTTGCGCGCATCTCTGGTCGTGAACTTAGCAACTGGTACCCGTTATCAGGCGCTTCGCGGACAGGGCGCAACCCGGAATGGGCAACCGATTTTCCCATCTGCGGTTACAAGTATCGAAGCCGCAATGCTGGTGCTAAATGGCTACAGTCCAAAGTATTTGCACTGGCGGCAATATCGGGCGCTCGGAGCAACTGCGCTTGATTTATGCAGCGTTGCCGATGGAATGCTCGACGGGTCGATGGACTGTACCGAGAGCAAGTTAGGGCCATGGGACTACATGGGTGCGCTCTTGGTACTGCAAGAGGTAGGCGCACATATTGCCGATGCTCAGGGCAGAGAACTTGTAGTACTCGACCCATTGGCCCGCCGAACCCCAGTAGCTGCAGGTACACATGAACTCTTTCAGATCTTGCTGGGTAAGCGTCAGACGCTTGGTAACTGGTGACTGCATCTAAGGTGGGTTCAGTTCTGGTTGCGGTATCTATGGTTGTTCGGTGAGGCAGAAATGAAGCAACGCATCCACCTCATGCTGCTGCGCATCTTTGGTGCTCTTCCTCGTCGCGTTCGCAGGATTTTGGTACGGCTCGGATCACCTAAATACACCGTGGGGGCGATATGCATTGTGCAGCGCGAGGACGGGTGGATTCTGTTAGTCAAGCAAAGCTACGGCAAACGTTGGGGCACCCCGGGTGGTCTTGCTAAGCGGCATGAACTTCCTCAGGATGCTGCGGTTCGTGAAACCAAAGAAGAGGTCAACCTAAAGATCCTGTTGATAAGCGAGGCTGTAGTCGTGGTTGAACCAATTCCGCATCGTGTGGATGTCATTTATTTAGCTAAAGCTGCACAGGTTGAGTTTCTCGACGATGTTCGACCTTCCTCTCCAGAAATCGAGCGGGTTGAATGGTTTGACTTGAGTGACTTGCCAGAGATGCAAGTTGAGACTGTTGCGGCCCTGCTAGCGCTCGGCCGGAGCGGAGCTGTGGACTTGTCGGCAACCAACCTGTTGCAGTGATGCACGAATGTGTGCAGGAATATTGACCAGGTGGGTAAGAGAGTAAGATGAGATTGCGGGCGCGTAGCTCAGTTGGTTAGAGCACCTGGTTTACATCCAGGGTGTCGGGGGTTCGATTCCCTCCGCGCCCACTCGTTGTGTTGGGAACAAAAACTCACCTTTTGGGGTTTCAAATTAACCAGCGCAAATTAAATAGTGCCCTGAGGCTGATCCAGAGCCAGCTACCCGCTAGAGGCTCACATCTTTGGGAGGTACTCCGACATGAGTCCTGATGCAGCACCAAGCCAGCCGGCGCTTCAGATGGAACGGCTGATCGGCGTGTATGATGCAGATGCAACCCTAACGGGTGAGCTCTCGTACTGGGTTGGGGCTCGACTTGGGCGCACACACTGCTCGCTATGTGAGATTACACACGGCTTGGTGCGGGAGCGTCCAGACTGGAAGTCCTGCAAAGAGAGCATCCCTGTTGCTTTCGACACGTACCACCGGAATGATCAGCCAGACGCGGTTCGTATCGCCACAGACAACCTTGCGCCGGTGGTCGTGGCCCAGACCTCAACGGGGATTGTCCTATTGCTCGGCCCCGTAGAGCTTGACTCTTGTGCTGGTTCAGTCGACTTGCTTCTCGGCGCAGTAGAGGCAGCGTTACAGAAGATGGGCCTTGAGTGGCCGAGGGTTTGATTCGCTTCTCTTCGAAGCCTGCCCGCAACGCTTAACGGTTGCTTAGAACCTTCACTCCGCTGCCCGTCAGGTGCTCAAGGGCACTCCTTCGACCAGTCATCGCTAGCAGAAGTAATGCTGCGGGGCCTTGAACTAGCTCGCCTTCATCAAGTGACCACTCAATGTCGGTTGCTTCCAACCGAAGGCCCTCGGTGAGTTCTGAGCAGTTCACCACGGGTTGGCGCCCGTGGCGGCTAAGCGTGAATCGTGTATTGGATTTTCTGCGGTACTGCATGTACTCCAGGCCCACCACAAAATGTTCCACCGGTATGTCCACAGTCTTATTAAGTGCCACCGCAATGTCGGCAATATGGGTGACGAGCTCGCCCATTACGCCGAGTGGCCGAAGCCCGGGAGGAGTGGTTTGCGCTGTAGCGGTCGCTCGCAACGTCGCAACGATTTCGCTGTCTGACAAATCAACATGTGTCTCTGCGATTGTTCGTTTCGAGGCTTTGTCAATGTTAAGGCCACTCGCTAGGTACTTCCAGGTGAGTTGCCACTTTGAGTTGTTTGCCATGCTCAGTAGATGGGCCGCAATATCACTCACTGTCCATCTATCACACAGCGTCTTCTTGATTAACTCCTCGGCTGAGAGCTGAGAAAGAAAATCAGCTAGAACCACTCGGTCAGCCCTGGTCCACTCCCAGACTTGGGCATCTTCGTACTGAATGCGTAACTGCTTGTTGGTCATCAGCTGGTTTCGTAGAACTGCGAGTACCAACGTCGGAATTCGGCAATATTGCCGTCAGCCTTGATGAGAAGCGGTTGGGTAAGAAAGACCTTGTCTCGCCAGATGGGCACATCAGCACCTAGCCCAAACTCTCCAGTCACTCCAGTAATCAGCTCATCTGCCATCTCGAGTACGGATCCTTTGAAGTAGAAGTGCCAGTGAAGCCGGCAGTGCTGTCGATCGATTGGGGTGGTCGTAGTCAACACCGTCATAAAGTTGGGAATACGCAGTAGCGCAATGCCCGGACCCCAAGTGTGGCGATCGAACTCAGTACCATCAGCGAGTTGTTCAACCACAGTAGAAAACGGGCCATCCACAGTAAATCTTGAAGTCTTGGCTGGGATGCCCTCACGACGGTGAACATATTTGAGGTGCGCATAGTCGACGTTATTTTCTGCCATTTCTTGTAAGGCAGCTACTAGCTCAAACTGCCAGGGACGCGCATCAGACCACTCGGGATCGTCTATCTCGCTCAATCTGGGGATCGCATAACTCGGCGGCAGCTGGCTTGCGTGGTACCAGAAGAACACAAAGCCGTCTTGTTCGCATACCGGGTAAGTAGGCACGCAAGCCTTTGAAGGAATATGAGCCTCGCTATACGGGATCTCGACACACACGCCGTCGGCGTCATATCGCCAACCGTGATACGGGCAATTAATTGAATCTTCAGAAACCCAACCCCCGCCAAGGTGTGCTCCTAGGTGTGGGCAGTGAGCGTCCAGCACGACTGCCTTGCCAGACTCGCCGCGATAAACTACAAGTTCTTTGCCAACAGCTGTTACGGAATGAACTTGGCGGGGCACAAGTTCTTCGCTGCCAACAATTGCGTACCAACCGTTAGGTATAGGAGGCGGCTCTGGCCTATCGGGCAGGGAGTACTCAAAGGCTCGTGGTTGTTCAGAACTTGCCGCTAGGGGGCCGTCTTGGAGTTGGTTGTGGTGGGTGCGATCTGTGAAGACTTGCGGCATTACCGTGTTGCGAAGGGCCCGCGTGGCTGATGAGACCTGTAGCTGTTGGCCAGTGCTGATGTGGCTCTGGCCAGTGTCGCTTGATTCATCCATGTTGTTCACCTTGTTCTCGTAAGTTTGTTCTCGCAAGCCTGTTCTAGTCAGGCTGCAGGTTCTGAGTAGGACTTGATTTCGAGATGCTCTTCGAACCCCGCTAGGCCCATCTCACGGCCGAGGCCCGATTGTTTGTATCCGCCAAAGGGAACATCTGGCGCGTACCAAACTCCACCGTTGATTGACATTGTTCCTGTGCGGATGCGCTTTGCCACGGCATGCGCATGTGCCGGGTCATCAGAGAATATCGCTCCGGAGAGGCCATAGATGGAGTCGTTGGCAATTGCTACGGCCTCGTCGTCGCCGTCATATGGAATTGCGACGAGCACGGGACCAAAGATTTCTTCTTGAGCGCAGATCATGTCGTTAGTCACATCTGCGAGCAGTGTCGGCTCGTAAAAAAATCCGTCTTCTAGATTTTTGGGCCGCTTGCCTCCGCATACAACCGTTGCGCCTTGTTCGACGGCCCCGCGGACATAGCCCTCAACGCGATCACGTTGTGCAGCAGTAATGAGCGGGCCCATCATTGTGGAGGCATCTGAGGGGTCGCCAACAGTGATGGTGGCCATCATCGACTCAATGAGGTCCACGCCTTCTTCGTAGCGAGTTCTTGGGATGAGTACTCGAGTAGTCAGCGCACAACCTTGGCCAGCAACCACCCCGGTGCCGATGGCTGCAAAGGCCGCAGCTAGCCCCATGTCGGCTAAGTCATCCAAGATCAGATGAACTGATTTACCGCCCAATTCCAGAAACACTTTAGTCAGATTCTCAGAGGCTGCTGCCATGATCTTGCGGCCAGTCTCAGTAGCGCCAGTAAAGCTAATCAGGTCGACACGAGAGTCAGTGGTGAGGAATGCCCCAAACTTCTTGTCGGCCGCAGTCACCACATTGAGCACTCCGGCGGGCAGATCAGTGTGTTCGGCAAAGAGTTGCCCAAGAGCCAAGCCCGTCCAGGGGGTTTCTGGGGCTGGCTTCAGAACCACGGTGCAACCGGCAGCTAGTGCGGGCACCACCTTGGCGATGTTGATGTGATTGGGAACGTTCCAAGGCGTAATGGCAGCCACAACACCGATTGGCTCACGTTCAATCCAACGGCGAGCCGGGCCACCCATTGTGTCTCGTACCCCAAGGTTGGTATTCCAGTCATAGGATTCGGCAAGGTTGGCAAAGAAGTCGACAATCCTAAGAGGCTCGCGAACCTGCACTGTTGCGCAGGAACCGAGCGGTGCTCCCACCTCTGCAACGGTGATTTCTGTGAGTTGGTCTTCATGTGCACGAAGCGCCTCATCGAGTTGGCGAAGCACTCGAACTCGCAGGCTTACGTCGCTAGCCCAGTCTGTTTCATCAAATGCACGACGAGCAGCAGCGAGTGCCTGCTCGCCGTCTGCTGCAGTGGCATCGGGCGCCGTACCTGCAACTTTGCCGGTGCTTGGGTTGATGTTGTCAAAGCGACCTCCGTCGGTGGCGGCGCGAAGTTGGCCGTCAATCAATAAGCGGTGGTCTGAAGTGAGTGAACCCATGACTTAGTTTTCCCCTTTTTTAGCCTGTTCGGGCTGGAGTGGTTGACGAACAGCTACCCGCATCATCGAGAGGTCTGCAGCTGCAATGATGTGTTGCTCTTCGTCATAGACCTTGCATTCAATCACGATGAGTTGGCTGCCGATGCGAACAACGTCTGCTTTGGCCACCACCTGTTCAGTTTTAGGGCGACCTAAGTATCGAATATGCATATCTGCGGTGACAAGAGACTCTTTCTCTGGGTCAAAGTCAGTGGCCCTTGCCGCAGCTAGCGCGCAGGCCACGTCAACCATCGTGGCGATTGCTCCGCCATGCAAGTTGTCCGTAAAGCCAAACGCGGGGCGTAGCACGGGCATAACAACCTCTGCGTGCTGAGATCCCTTGTCTGGGTAAGTCCAACTGAGGTCCAAAAGCGCATGAAGCGGGATTTCTCCTGCTATTGCTCTGCGTTCTGCGGATGCTGAGCTCAGGGAATTGCTATCGGACACGAGTTACTCCAACTATGAAATCGGCGACAGTTTGGGGGCGGAGCGCTTCAGCGCAACACCGACAGCCTACTGATGGGCTGAACCCGGTCTGAGCGCTGCAGCAAACACTGCTGCGATTTCGGTGGCATAACCCGTAGTGGCACTGCTTCCTAGCTGTACCACGGACATCAACAGCGCCAACATGATTGTCACAATGCCGTTGGCCATCTCGGTTGGGTCAATCTCGCTTCGGACAGTTCCGGCAAGCTGCTCAATCTGTAAGCGCTCAGCGCAGGCCGCTCGTAGCTCTTTGAGCGCTGGAATCTCTAGCACGCGCTCAGTTACCTCCGGCTCTAAGCCACCAAGAAGACGCCGTGCTAGGGGGTGCTGTTCGGAGTTCTCTACCAGCGTAAAGAACAATCGTTGCTGCCAGTCGGCCGCTCCAGATTGCTCTGTGCCAGCGGGATTACTCACCCAAGCAAGCCCAGTATGGATATGTGCAGCAACATCTTGGTCGACGGCGGCCAGGAACAGTGCCTCTTTGTTTTTGAAATACGCATAGGTAATCGTGCCACCTACTCCAGCATCCCGAGCAATGTCGGCAATAGAGGTTGAGCGGTAACCCTCTTGAGCGAATCGCATAACCGCAGCATCAAGGATTGCCTGCCGGGTCTGTCCGCCTTTGGTTATTTGCGAGTCCGCTCGTGAGGTAACCACAGCGGGTAAGTTTAACAGAGATTTGAGTAATTGACCGAAGTACTCAAATACTCTAGATTTGGTCTGTAACCGAGGTAGCCGTTGGGCTTCCTCTTCCTCTCGTGGCACTCCCTACACGAAGTGCTAGCAAAGGTTCAGAACCTGATGGAACATCTTGACGTCCTAATTGTTGGTGCTGGCATCTCTGGAATTAGCGCAGCACACTTTGTGAAGACTGACTGCCCGTGGGCTAGCTACGCCGTGTTTGAGTCAAGGAGTTCCCTAGGCGGCACTTGGGACTTGTTCCGCTACCCGGGAGTTCGCTCTGACTCAGACATGTTCACCCTTGGGTTCTCGTTCAGGCCCTGGCAGGGAGAGAAATCGATTGCGGATGGCGAGTCGATACTGCAATACATCAAAGACACCGCATCCGAAGAAGACATAGATCAACACATTCGGTTTGATCATCGAATCATCTCTGCGGATTGGTCATCGGTTGATTCGTGCTGGCTGGTGACGGCCGAACACTCAGGCACTGCCGAGCGCTTTGAGCTGCAGGTCGGATTCCTTTACTGCTGCACTGGCTACTACCGCTACGACCATGGCTATCAGCCAGAGTTTGCCAGCCGTGAGGATTTTGCGGGCCAAGTTGTCCACCCGCAGCACTGGCCAGAGGACTTGGACTACACAGACAAAGAAGTGGTGATTATTGGCAGCGGTGCAACCGCAATCACGCTGGTACCCTCAATTGCCCGCACAGCCAAGCATGTCACGATGCTGCAGCGTTCTCCCACGTATATCGCAACCCTGCCGGCGAAGAATCCAATAGCAAATACATTGCGAAAATATCTACCTCAGCGGGTCTCTGGACCAACCATTCGATGGATGCTGGCGCTGCAAACACAGGCGTTTTACACCCTCAGTAAACGTCGCCCGGAGTACGTCAAAAAGACTCTGCTGAGAGAAGTTGCGAAGCGGCTGCCTGAGGGATACGACGTAGACAAAAACTTCTCGCCTAGCTACAAGCCATGGGATCAGCGAGTCTGCGTTGCTCCAAACGGCGACCTCTTTAAGGCCATGCGCGATGGCTCGGCCGAGGTAGTGACCGACACAATCGACTGCTTTACCAAAACCGGGATTCGGCTCAGTTCTGGCGACGAACTTCCTGCAGAGATCATCGTGACCGCAACCGGGTTAGAACTGTTATTCATTGGAGGCATTCAACTGCGAGTCGACGGCGAAGCAGTAGATGTAGCTAGCAAGCTCGCCTACAGATCAATGATGCTCGAGGGCGTCCCCAACTTTGGAGTAGCTATTGGTTATACAAATGCTTCGTGGACGCTCAAATGTGAACTGACTTGCGCCTATATCTGTCGTCTGCTCAACCGGATGCATGATGATGGCTACTCGCAATGTATGGCAGAAAACTCAACGGCCGTAACCCCCGAGCCACTGTTAGACCTCACTTCTGGATACGTGAAACGTTCTGCCGGGTTACTTCCTCAGCAAGGTTCACGCTTTCCGTGGAAGGTATATCAGAGCTACTTGCGGGACTACCCCTCGCTCAAGTTCAGTAAACTAGATGACGGCGCAATGAGGTTCTCTGGGTCGCGACGCTTTGGCGAAACTCTGACGGCAGTCCCACAGGCGGAGCCAGAAAAATGACTATCAGATTCAAGGGAAGTGTGGTGGCGATTACGGGTGGGGGGTCTGGTATTGGCCGCGCGCTTGCTGTGGAGTTGGCCAAGCGCGGGGCACATCTAGCGTTGGCAGATATTGACTCTGAGGGCCTAGACGAGACAGTGATGCTGGTTGAGGCCGCCACTGCCAAGATAACCACTTCTACGATGACCAAGAGTAAAGTCACCGCCACTGCTCTTGATGTGGCCGACCGCAATGCGGTTGAGGCTTGGGCCGACCAAGTGGTTGAGGAACACGGCAGAGTCACCATGGTGATCAACAATGCTGGCGTTGCGCTGAGTGCCACCATCGAGGGGATGTCGTACGAGGACTTCGAATGGTTGATGAATATTAACTTTTGGGGAGTTGTCTACGGAACGAAAGCTTTTCTGCCATATCTGAAGGCGTCTGGTGAGGGGCATATTGTGAACATTTCGAGCGTCTTTGGACTGCTCAGCATTCCAACCCAATCGGCCTATAACTCGAGCAAATTTGCAGTGCGCGGCTTTACCGACGCTCTGCGTATGGAGCTAGAGATTTCGCAATCAGGGGTTTCTTCTACGACGGTGCATCCAGGGGGAATCCGAACAAACATTGCGCGCAGTGCGCGAACCGATTTCTCGGTGCTTTCCATCAGCGGCTCGGCCAAAGAGTTGGCAGATAACTTCGATCGTATGACGCTGACCACACCAGATAAGGCAGCATTCCAGATACTCAAAGCTGTGGAACGAAACAGGCGCCGGGTACTCGTTGGGCCAGATGCCAAAGTGTTTGACCTGGTTTCACGACTGCCGGCACCGCTATATCAGCGCGTTCTGGTAGCTGGCTCAAAGCGTTCCTGGCTTGGTAGTAAAGGTTCTGCAAAGTAACCGATGCTGAGAACAGCAATGCCTAGCTGCTAAAGGTCTCGTGCAAGGCGCAGCCCAGAGAACATCCAACTTGATCCTGGTGAGAAGAAGTTTCGATAGGTCCTGCGTGCATGGCCTGGCGGAGTTGCAAAGCTGCTGCCGCGCAGTACCTGTTGGTTAATCATGAACTTGCCGTTGTACTCACCGAGTGTGCCCACTGCTGCGCGGTAGCCGGGGTACGGGCGATACGCGGATTCGGTCCATTGCCAAAGTTCACCAAACCACTGCTGAGAATCGGGCGAAGCCGAGGCCGTTCTAGGAGTCAGTATCTGCAGATCAAGGTGCGCTCCCGGCTGTGGTGCGCCAGCGGCAGTCTCCCACTCAGCCTCGGTGGGTAAACGCGCGCCGCTCCAGCGCGCAAAGGCATCGGCCTCAAACCATGTGATGTTGCTGACAGGTTGCTGGGGTTGTAGCGGGTGATTGCCAGTCAGGCCAAACACCTTGAACCCCGTATTGCTTTGCTGCCAGTACAAGGGAGCAGATTGTGAAGTTACTGCCAGCTGCGCCCAACCTTCAGACATCCACAGCTCACCGCGTTGGTACCCGCCGTCGTTGATGAACTCCAACCACTCTGCACAGGTAACGAGTCGGTCTGAGATCTCGAAGGGATGAAGAAACACCTCATGTTGCGGAGATTCATTATCAAAAAAGAACCGAAGGCCGCTGTCTACTGCATTATGAGCGAGCCCTGCATCATGAGCGAGCCCTGCATCATGAGGGTCATTTGCTGGGTTCGGGTGACCGACTTGTTGGAGGCCACCCGAGAACTCAAGCCATTTCTGCGCACGCGGCGGGCTCAGCAAATCGGTCAGATGCAGGTCGGCGTAAGCAGGACGGAACGGGTGCTGTGAGAGCATGTGGAGTGCGTCCATGCAGAGCAGTTCCTGATGCTGTTGCTCGTGGTGGAGGCCGAGTAGTACTAACTCAGAGACCCTTTCAGAAGCACTGCCTTCGAGGAGCTCATGCAGTGCTGCGTCAGCATGTTCTCGGTAGCTAGCGATTTCGGCGGCGCTCGGTCTAGACAGCAGGCCGCGCTCTCCACGCGGGTGACGCGAACCTGCAGCTTCGTAGTAGGAGTTAAATAAGAAGGCAAACTCCTCGTTGCAGGTCGTATAGCCGTCAAGAAATGGCTGAAGTAGGAAAGTCTCGAAGAACCAAGTGGTATGCGCTCGATGCCATTTTGTGGGAGACGTATCGGGCATAGATTGCACTGTCTGGTCCTCGGGACTCAAAGGTGCAGCTAGGCGCTCTGTAAGGTTGCGCACCGCGGTCAGGTCGCTCACAGTCAGAAACTGTTGCGGCGCAAGAGGAGCTAGGTCGGCTCCATCTAGCTCAGTCAACGAATTGCCAACCAAAGCGCAAAATCTCCAGCAGGGTCTGTCCAACAGTGTTGAGTGTTAAAGCCTGCGGCTACGAGTTCCTCTCGTACTTGTTCTTCTGCAAACTTGGTGCTGATTTCTGTCAGTAAGTCTTCTCCAGCAGAAAAGTCAATCCTGAGACCTAAATCCAATATTGCGACTGTTTGATCAGTCACAGATCGAAGTCGCATCTCAATGCAGGAGTCGGACTCATTGAACAAAGCCACGTGTTGGAATAAGCCAAGGTCAAACTCTGCGTGGAGTTCTGTATTCAGAACGGACAGTAGATTTTTATTGAAGGCCGCAGTTACGCCATCGATATCGTCATAAGCAGAGATCAATCGAGAGCGATCTTTGATGAGGTCAGTCCCCAAAAGTAGCGAGTCGCCCGGCTGTAAACTCTGCGCTATATCTGCCAAGAATTCTGTGCGTTGAGAGGCTGGAAAGTTGCCGATGGTACCCCCAAGAAACACAATCATCCGGACGCCACCGCTGGGCAGTGCGTGTAGGTGCTGTGTAAAGTCACCCACAATTCCGCTTACCTTGGCATCTGGGTAATCGGCTTGTATTTTGCCTACAGCATCTCGCAAGGTTGGCTCGGCAACGTCGAAAGCCAAGAATCGGTCCAGACTCTCGGCTTCGTCAAACGCGTTCAACAACAGACGAGTCTTCTCAGAGGTGCCAGAGCCCAGTTCGATCAGTGTGCTGGCAGAACTCAATTCTTGAATGTGTGGAGCGTTTTCCTCGAGGATCGAACGTTCTGCTCGCGTGGGGTAATACTGCCTCAGTTGGGTGATTTGGTCGAATAGTTCACAGCCGCGATCGTCGTAGAGCCACTTAGGCGAAAGTTCCTTAGGAGTTGCTTGCAATCCAACAGTTACTTCTTGGCACAACGAGGCTCGAAGTTGTTCGGCTCGAAGGAGTACCAAGATGGGCTCAGCATCCCGAGGACCACTCAACTCGTCCATGTGGTTATCAGTCACTGGTGGCTTCCTTAGAGCTTTGAGTGCTTATCTTGCGTTCTAAGAACTTAACTGTAAACCGGGGGCCGGGTTCAGCAGCTTCCTCGCTAGGTCGCGCCCAGACGAGCACGAGAGTGAGCAAAACTAGATTTATGAGCGTGGCGCTCCGCTCTAAATACTGCCCGAAGCGGCTCAAGGGCTCGTGGCCCGCACCGTTTGCATAGGCAACCAGCAAGAACGCTGATTGGGCTTGAAGTAGCAGTGTTGCCCGACAGGTCCAAGCAAGAAGTGCAACGGGCAACAACATTGCGGCATACCAAGGCATTACGTAGGCCCCTGCGGTACACAGAATGAGACCCACAATTGTGGCGGCTTCGCCGGGGTGCTTTGAGCGGCGGTACTGCCAAAGCACAACAAATATGCATGGAAGAAGCAATGCCAGTGAGTAGCGCGAGATGTTCTGGGCTACTGCATCAATTGCTGCATCTCTGGTTGAGCCAAGCTGTTGTAAGGAGTCGATCTGTTGAATTCGCAAAGATTTCCAAATCGAAAAGCGACTGTCATCTCCGGCGCTGTCTTGGACGGATTTTAGCGAGCTAATGCCGCCGACAAGTAGATAGGCGGCTGTCACTGCTGCTGTAATGGGTACACCGAATTGCAGCGCGGGTCGAGTTCCGCGCCGCCATAATACCCAGGCAATAAGTGCCAGAACCGGAAATGCCACGGTCAATTTGATGGCAATAGCTAAAGCGGCAATGGCGCTCGCTAGACCATATCGGCGATCTTCTACAAGTAAAACCACGCCCAGAAGTGCCAGGCCAATAAGCAGGTCGTTGTGGGCGTCATTCACCGCGGCCAGAATCACTGGCGAGCATCCAAGTGCCAGCACCGCTATGGGGTTATTTGTGCGCCGGGCAATCAGCAGCACAGCAGTAAATGCAGCCGAAGCCATAACGGTTTGCCAAAGTAGGCGAATTGCTAGCTCCGACGTCCCTGCAATGCTGCTAACGAACGCAGCCAGACCAATAAATACAGGACCATACATCGAGGTCTGCTGATGCCATCTCAAAGCAACAAATCCAAGCGTCGTGTCACCGGGGGCTGAATTGGGGGCATTGAAGAACGGGTTGATGTCATGCTCAGACACCAAGCGTCCGTATGAGTTGTATAGGTATAAGTCTCTGGAATGGTGAATTGGTGCAAGCGCCACAATCGCAAGCGCCAAGGCACTCAGAGCAATCGCATAGTTCATCGGCACTGCAGTACCGGCCCGAGAACTAGCCAGCATGGCGATGTATCCAGCAATGGCCAGAACAAGAACTATCAGGCTGGTCGACCCCGGTTGAGTTGCAGCCCAAAGGACCCACAACACAGTAAGTCCGACTGTTGCCACAGGGCTAGTCCACTGAGTCACTGTCAGAATCTGACTGGGGCCAGCCTCAACAGGCTGAGTAGTGGCAAGATCTGAAGTAGTCACAGAGCAACAGTTTTACACTGCTGTGGTTAGCGGTGGGTTACGGAGTAGCCGGTTAAAGAAGCAGTTCGCGAATCTGATCGCTTATTGGGATATTTCCTAGTTGAACTGATCGCTGGTGAGCGGGGCGATCCTCGGGTTCATATGAGTAATTTGCCATGATCCCAAATGACTGAGCGACTCGGTGCTCCGACAGGTCAGCTTGGTCATGTAAGTGCAGCAAGCGGGCGCCATTACCTATATGGAACCGCGCCACTGGGTCTAGCAGTCGCTCCCTCTCGTCGAGCGTGCACAGATAGCGGGCACAGTTCTTTAGTAGTTCTTCTGAGCTCTTCTCTTCTGACTGATGTAACAGCCATTGCCGAAACCCCGGAATGGGAGACAGCGTGAGTATCTGGCGCAATGCGGGAAACTCTGCTTGAAGTAGGTCGATTGTTGCGCTCAGCAATGAAGCGCCTACTGGTATCCCAACCATGCCGGGTTCAACATTCCAGATGGAGTACAACACTGCTGTTGTTGCCCCTGATGGATCCCGCACGGTTCGGCTGGGGTTCAGAATCTGGCCGATGGAAGTTGGCAGGTGATCGAGCAGCGCTACCCAGATCACATTCACAGGATGGCCGGGCAGCAGTGGATACTCAAGAACAAAGCAGCGACGATCCAAGGCAAATCGGTCAGCTAAGTCAACCCGAGCTTGGGCGCTATTGGGTGAAAACGGGTGAACTGGTTCGGCCTGCATGAGTCGTTCGAGCAGGTCACCGGGTTCGAGAAGTGAAAGCCTTCGCAGACAAAGCGGTGCACTGCTCAGTCGGGTGATCAACTCCTGAGTCAGCCTTGACAACTCATGTGTTGCGGCTAGATCGGTTAGCTCGGCGGGCTCGCTAGGTTTGGCGTTGCCGACCAGAGCTGCGTGCTGGGTTTCGGCTAACAATTCGCCGCGCCTTAGAAACAGGTTTAACAGTTCGGGCTGCTCGGTGCCGTCGCGGGTCATTTACGAGTCGAATACAGGCAAGGAGCTTCAAGCAAAAGTGTGCTCTCAGCTATCTGGCTCAACGCTGCGGAGTTGTTGGCTTCGGGCAGTACGCTCAACATCACAATGAAGACCCACATTCGATTAGGAAGATTGCTTGGCGTGCCAATTGGACTCAATTGGGGCGTACTCATCGTATGTGTTTTACTGGCCTTTAGTTTGGCTACCATCTCATTACCTGTTGCAGCGCCCAATCACCCCGCAAGCGCTTATTGGTTTGCGGGCGTTATCGGTGTGATCGGATTTCTTGTGTCTCTTGTAGGCCACGAACTTGGGCATAGCTACATCGCAGACCGCAACGATGTGAAGGTAGTAGAGATCACACTCTGGCTATTTGGTGGGGTAGCAAAACTTGAAGGCGATGCAGATAACCCGGGAGCGGAGTTTCGCATTGCAGTCGCGGGGCCGGCAATGAGTTTTGTGATGGCTGCAATTTTTGCCGGCGTATTCTGGTTGGTCAATCTGCTCAATGGATCAGGAGTGCTACTGAGTTTGTTGGTCTGGCTGAGTGCAATCAATGTGGTGCTAGCGGTCAGCAACTTGCTGCCAGCGTTTCCGCTAGATGGTGGACGCATGCTTCGGGCTGCTCTTTGGCGTCGAGCGGGCCGCAAAATCCCAGCAACTCGAACCGCCGCACTCATTGGGCAGATTCTTGCAGCTGCACTAGTTGTTTTTTCGCTTGCATGCATTGTTTGGTGGTCAGTTTGGTCCGGTGTTTGGATTCTGGTGCTTGCGCTGTTCCTCTTGCTTGCTGCCCGCTCCGAATGGAAGGCATCCGCGGCACAGCCGGAACTCCTAGATCGTGCAGTTGGGGCGCTTGGTAGAAAGTTACCCAATCCGCTTGCTTGCACGGCAACAATTTCTGACCTTGAGCGAACCTTGCAAACCCATCCCGGAACGCCACTTGTGCCGGTGGTGGATTCGTTTGGCCATGTGGCATCTCTTGTGATGCCTGATGTTGTGTTTCGGGTTCCGCCGGCACAACGCTCGGTTGTCCCTATTGAGTCATTTGTTGAACCAATGTGGAGTCTGCCTCGGGTTCATCCCGCCGAGTCTGTCTCTGAGGTGATGGGGCGATTAGGCTCTGGTCAATCTTGGCTGGCAGTCGTGACTGATGGAACCACAGTTCTTGGGGTGCTGTGTTCAGAAGATATGGATCAAGTGCTCGAGTTGGCAACCACGTGAGGCGGGTTCTGAGCAGCCTCACCAAGTTGCAAGACCTACGAGAGTAGGGTTCGACTGATGTCGTTCGTTTCCGGTAAGCGGCCCGGGATCGGCCCGTGGAGAATGTCTGTCGCTGTTCTGCGGCAACGTCGCCAGCTGCTGCTTGCAACCGTTGCGATAGCGCTCAGCGTTGGGTATCTAGCTGGAGCGCTCACACTGCTTGATCGCGTCTCGCAAGGGCTCTCCGATTTAGCAGCAGCGGGGGAGGAACCGGCGGATTTTATTGTTGAGGGCGACGTTGCCTACGAGTCGGCCCTTGAGCAGACCCGAAGACTCATTCCCAGTTACATTGCCGAGTCTCTTAAAGGGCAAGAGGGGATAGCGGCAGTCTCTCCACGAATTGAAGAGTCTACGGTGCTGCTGAGTGCTAACGGAGATCCGGTTGTTGCTCCGGGCCTCTCTGAGCAGCCTCTGGGGTCGAATTGGCCTTCGGATGCGCAACTTACTCCTTATGAGTTCTTTGGGCGAGGTAGCCCACCTGTTGCGCCGAACGAGGTTGTCATCGATAAGCGCTCAGCGGCCAAAGCAGGAGTACGAGTTGGCGATCAGATTGTGGTGGCAGGCAAGACTAAGATTGCTCCCTACAAAGTCGTCGGGATTATTACCACTGATAAAGGAAATCTGCCTGAGGGATCAAGTCTCGCTCTGTTCTCAACCGAGCAGGCGCGGATCCTTTTTGAGCTTCCCGATAACGACAACCGGGTTGCTATACGTCTCACCAAAGATGCCGACCCTGCGCTGGTTGAAGCCAGGATCGCAGCTAGCTTGCCCGCCGGTGCCATCATCGTGGACGGACCCACTGGGGCAGTTCATCGTCAAGAAAGCCTGACCCGAAGCTTTGCCTTGATTCGCGGCTTGATTATGGGATTCGCTGCGCTTGCTTTGCTCGTCGGCATGGCCACTGTGGCGAACTCGCTCACGCTGTTGTACTCCTACCGACGACAGACCTTTGCAACCTTTCGGCTCTTTGGCGCAAAGCGGCATCAACTCATGCAAGTCGCACTTCTTGAGGCAGCAATTCTTGCCATTATCGGGTCGCTCATTGGTGCCCCAGTAGGACTAGTGCTTGCTCGGCTAATCGAAGCTGTTTTGGGCTCGCTAGGAACCTCAATACCCGTTGGCGGATCGCAAGTGTCAATTCCGGCCTTGGTCTTGGCTGTCCTAGTGGGCTGTGTCGCGACGCTTTTCGCCGCAGTCTTTCCTGCATGGCGCGCATGCTCGGTGGCACCTATAGAGGCAGTTGTCGAGGCCGAGTCAGCGCGAACACCATCGATTTTCTTTCGGTTGCTGCGGTCCGTGCTGCTTGGTTTTGCCGCTGCAGTGCTTGTTGGTGGATTCATGATTGTTACAAACACAGCAAACACTGTTGCGCTCAGCCTGGCGGCGGTTGTGTTGATTGCTGTGGTGTTTGTCTCAATGGTGCCGACGGTGCTTGCTTCTGCGGTTGCGTTTGGGATTCGCGCTGTGCCAACAAGGTCAAAGGCGCTTCGACGCATTGGAGCCCGGGATGCGGTGCGAAATCGAACACGCACAGCAGCCACCACCGGAGCGCTGCTTTTGGCAACTGGGGTAGTTGCGGGCCTTGCAGTATTTTTGGCCTCGTTCACCGCTGCAATTGACTCTGATGTTGGCGACTTAGTGCAGTCGGACTTAGTCATTGACTCGGGCACGTTTACTCGCGGTGGACTGCCCGCAGACCTGTTGGAACAAGTTTCGGAGTTGCCCGAGGTGAAGGCCGTGAGCGGCTGGCAGGTTGGCCGCGTCACAATTGATCAAGTTCCGGTTCGTATTACTGGGATTGATGGAAAATCGCTGTCTGATGTGCTGTCACCAGGGTGGATCGGTGTCGCGCCAAAAGAGATCAGCCTGAGCGGGGTGGCACTCTCTGACAAGACTGCAAAACAGCTTGGGGCTCAGGTTGGCGATGACGTAGCCGTTACCTTTACAAGCCAAGGTATTGAGACCTTGAAAGTTCAGGGCATCTATAGCAGCGGATCGCTACTACTCGGAGAAGCGGTCATTGACCGTGAGGTTGTCACGCGCCAAGTACCCGCCTCTGTAGATATTGCCGGTCTAGTGACCCTAAAGAAGGACACTCCGGCAGCTCGCCGATCAGTTGAGAAGTTAGCGAAGAGCTATGGAGTAAAATCTGTGTTGCGCCCGGCAGAGTTTGTATCGAGTCGAGCCGACCTGCTCCGCGGCTTTGAGCGGGTGATCCAATGGATGTTGCTGTTTACGCTTCTGCAAGCACTGGTCGGCGTGGTCAATACCTTGTTACTCTCGGTCGGGGAACGCCGTCGAGAGTTTGGTCTGTTGCGAGCTGCTGGAGCGAGTAGAAGACAAGTTATGCGCTTAGTCTTAGTCGAAGGAGCAGCCTTTGCAGTGATCGGAACTCTGTTAGGCCTACTTCTCGGTATCCTTGGAGCTCGAGCAGCAGTTAATTCGCTGAGTAGTTTTGGAATCTCAGGGTTTGTAATTCCGGTGCCTGTTCTACTGATAACTGCTGCGGCGGCTTCTACTCTGGGGGTCATCGCTGCGGTTGTTCCAGCGCGATGGGCTGCAGCAGTGCCACCGCTCGAAGCACTAGGAGATTTTGGAGGAGCCTCGTCAATGAGGGGCAAGCGAAAGAAAGCGACAGCAAGTAAAAAAGCCGAGCTTGCTATTGGCGCAAACTCTTCGGGTCAGGCTGTCCCCACTGCGATACCGACTACTGCAGCGGCCGGGGAGCAGTACTTGTCGGTGCCTACTCTCTCTCGTGAACAAGCAATGCATGCTATTTCCACTGCGGCGCTGGTAGTAGAAGAAGACGTCTTTACTCTCAAGACGACTGCTGCGCCCGCTACTGCTGACTTGCCCGAACCGCCTGCACCGCCTGCACCGCCTGAACCGCCTGCACCGCCTGCACCTATAGAGTTGCCTTCGCGTCCGGTCTCGTTTGCACCCGCTGAACCGATAGCGCAGCCTCAACCGATAGCGCAGCCTCAACCGATAGCGCAGCCTCAACCGATAGCGCAGCCTCAACCGATAGCGCTGCCTGAACCGATAGTGCAGCCTCAACCGATAGCGCTGCCTCAACCGATAGCGCTGCCTCAGCAGCCAGCAGCAACTGCGTCTGAACGAGCGTCTCGAAAGCCCACTCGGCCTTTATTTAGTAGATCTCGCGTGGCGGCTCCCACAAACCCAGCAACAGACCCCGTTCCAGACCGAGCAACAGAGCCATCAGCCTGCCCAGTTTCAGATCTACTAGCAGAACCGCCGATAGATTCTGAGCTGCCCGAAGAACCTGGACCTCTTCCATCGACATCGCTACCAGTGCTGCCACAACTGCTCACTCCAACTGCTCAGATGTTTGCAGTTTTGGCAGCCGAATCGGCGCACCCAGAACCCGCGCCCGCGCCTGAGGTGGTACCTGTGCCAGTACCGGCTCAGATACTTGGCGGTGATCGGAACGAGCCGGTCAACCCGTTCTTTGGAATGTCTCGACAGGAAGTTCCTGTCATGGGGCACCAGGCCGAGACTGCGGCAGAATCTGTGCCGTTTCCGCCCGAACC